>Ga0099825_1002539_pt1 | contig 24257 bp, 12 predicted proteins | sample SiratroredBW_FD_76838 | JGI IMG/M metagenome (GOLD analysis project Ga0099825, IMG submission 76838) | Root nodule microbial communities of legume samples collected from California, USA - Siratro red BW | ecosystem: Host-associated > Plants > Roots > Nodule | place: USA: California | collected... | reverse complement strand
ATATATATATATATATATATATATATATATATATATATATATATTACTTTGTTATCGTATAACTAATTTTTAATATGCAATTAATTAGTAACCAGTATAAATCCCAAAAATCATGGAGTACAGCTTAGTGAGAGAGACATTTATTTCCTTGATCAGTAGGACTAAAGTATATAACCCCCGATAGGTTATTCAAAGAAATATGTATTCCATCCTAATGTTCAAGGGTAACTAAAAATTATCCTCAAGAGTTGTAACTAGAATAATATTTATTTTCGACTGCGTTCTCATGCTTCACTCTGGTATGCCAATAAAAGCATCAATAATAACAAGATAATTTGCATATAAACAAGTTTCATTGTGTATCGTTTTCATCTTCCTTAAAGATAAAAGCGATGCCAGCTGAATCTATCCCAAAACAGATGATGGATGGACCAGCTACTTTATATATTGAAATCATAGGAACTCTGCAAAACGATATATATCATTATTCTAGTGCATTTTAGTCAAATTAGTTTGGAGATCCAAATCCTACCTTTTCATTCATATATATTGGATACGTTCAAATGCTCACACCAGTACCAATCAAGCATTCATTGCAGTTATAAATTTGAAAATCACATATAAAGGTCTTTACTGATTTATTGCAACAATAACAAGTTATGTCAGAACTCAGAAGGACTAACTAGGGTAACTATTAACAGATACCTATTTTCTTCCAACTTTTTCCCTTAAAAACTGCCACAGCATTCCTCAATGTCTCATCCTGCATCATGTTAAATAAAATATTAAGAAAAATAATTATTATTATGATTAACTTCTATAAGACCAGCAATAATTGAAAGGACAAGCATAACGATTTTGAAGTAGACTTGCACAGAAATAAAATCAAGAGAGCTGAGTTCACTATTTAATCAGCTTGCTAACAACCAAGAACATATCTAACCAAAAAAATTGATAATTAAAAAAACAAAGCTGTCCCAATGCGTAAAGACTAACCTCCTGTGCTGTCCAACCACCCTTAGCACGCCTAATAGGACCAGTGGTCCTCCTGTGCCAAAAAACATTCATGTAACAAAAGTCAATGCATATAGATCACGGCAAGGATTCAGAGTGGAGAAAATTTCCACAGTATGAAGGGAATCAGTCACTCCACATATCACACAGTTCATGACTGATACTGCAATGAAAAAGTAAAGAACTTAACGGATGTTACCGATGGGAAGGTGATGTGGATGCAGGGCTGCATATCCCAGGAGACTTGTGAATTGCACTGCCACTGCCTTCAGAAACAGAGGAGCAAGAAGCAGCAGTAGACTGCTTATTCTCCAGGCAACACTCCTCCGATTTCACCCCCTCAGCCATATCCTTCAAGAGCTCAAAATCATAATAAACAAACCATACCATATATCCTTAGAACAAAATTCGTTAAAAGAAATTAAAAACAGAAAAAAAGCACAAATTCTCAGAACAACCCCACCGTACACCAACCATCAAAACATCATAAAAACCCAGCTCAAACTGAAAAATTTCTAAACTTTCACACTGAAACACAAATTTAAGCACAACCCAGATCTTAAAATCTATTATCAGATCAAAACCTTCAACCCCCTCCCCAATAAAATTCTCACACCAAACATGGTAATGGTAACGCTCCAGCCAAACAAAATCTATTCCGGTCCTCCTTACCAAAAGGAAACGGAAAGACTCGATCAAATCAAATAAACGGAAATTAACATCTGAAATTAACATCTGAATTTGACAGAGTAAATAAAAAAACGGAAACAGATAAGATAAGAAAAAACAATAAATCGAGAAAAAGAAAAAGAATCGTGATTTCTCCAAACACTGAAGTACCTATGCTTGCAGAGAAGTGGCGGGAATCAAAGTGAAGCTCATAGAAGAGAGACCAGGATGGCTTCTCTCTCTTTCTCTCTCTGCTCTGAGCTAAGGTTTCGAAAAATCCTCGAACGTTGAAACAATGGAAAATTGAAATTTAGTTTTAAAAAATAAAAACGGAATTTTATTTATTTATTATTTACTAAGTAAATGTGTGTATGTGTAACATATACACACATAACATAAGTCATAATGCTAATAAAAAATAAAAAATAATTACAATAATATACAATATTAATGTTTGAGCACCGACGTGACGTCGTCGCCGTCAACTACCGTTAGGGATGCGTGGCGTGGTTTCATAGCCTGTCAGGTAACGGCTGTGGTGAACGTTACTTAGGGGAACAAAAGTTTGAAACTCAAACGGCACTTAATGCGTGACGGCGATAAAGGTCGAACAAGTTTAGGGACCAGATTTGGGTGTGGATGATTTTGAACCGTTGGATGAGAGGGAGAAACGTTATAACTAATTGGAAGGTTAAAAAAAAGGTGTATTAATTATTAATAAACTAATATGCTATTATATTAGATTAGGATGACCAGCAACGGCTACAAGAAGGCTAATATAAAATAATGTGCCAATTCATGCAATAATAATATATAACTTATATTTCTATTATTTTTCTATCATATTGTATGATACTTCATACTTTGTTCTATATATTTTTCCTTTTTTATAAATAGATATGTTGCGCAATTCAGTCTACATGTAACATTTTTTCATTGTAAAATGTCCTCTAAAATATCTAAATGGTTATGTATCTATACAAAATCTAATTCAATGAATAGGAAAAATTACTTTCAAAATGTATAAATAAATAATCTGATTATATGTTTAGTTTATTAAAATTTAAAAAATGTTTCTCTGTTTTAAAGAAATAAATAGGTGTATCTTTTGTACTTATTATGAGAAACATAGACCTATATTGTTAATTCCTTTTTATATGCACTTAATTTATTATGAAGTTTACTTGAAGACAATAATTTACTCATTTTCCATGCATGTGAATATTTATTGATGAAAAAAGTATCACTTGAATTAGAAGTATTGTCATCAAAGTAGTCACTATTTATTAGTGAAAGTCCTATTCCAAATGTATGAATTAAATATTGTGGGACATTGTGTGGATTATGTTAATCAGGAGAAAATCATCTATTAACTTAGATTCCATTTTAATAGGACAAAAGTATTGGACTGAAAAATAATACTAATCATACTATTTCTATGATGAAAATTATTTATCATGAAAGTTTATGAGGAACATAGGTAAAAAAAAATAATAGTCAACACTTAAACCATTTAATTTATAAATATTTCTTACACAAATTTAAATTTGTGCTTTATTACTTAAAATTAACTAACTTGAATCTAGATAACTTATGAATATAATTAATTTGTTTTTAAGATATTATTTATTTGATTACCATCAAAATCTAAGAACTAATTTATTGATATGTTATTGGGAATTTGAGTTTATGGATGGATAAAACATAATTGAAAGGAGAAATTTTACTAAATCAGTCTAGTCTCTTGATGAAAATAAGGTTCACTAAAGTTCTTAGAAATTTTGTATTAATAACAAGGTGAGTAAAAAAATTAAGAACTAATCACTTTTTCTTCTCGAAGATAAGAATTAATTTTATAAGAGTTCTTTTATAACCATGTTTTTAATAGAAAACTATATACCAATTTTATTTAAAGTCAATATTCATTATAAAGTTTGAGTAATCCTTTTTAGTAAAATATTATTTCTTAAACATTTTATTCCCATCTCCAAAATTTAAATTTAGGTAGCAAGTAATCAAGTTGAACTAGTTTAACTAATTTAATAATTAAATTCTCAAAGTTAATAATCTAGATAATCACTAGTAAAAAAAAACATTTAATCGCAGTTATATAAGGTTTACAAACGCAGTTTCGTAACCACGATAAAAAGTACTAAAGATACCATCGCGGTTGTACAACCACGATAGAAATTATAACATACTATCGCAGTTCTTTAGAAACCGCGTTAAGAAATGCTCACAGTGTGCAAAAATAGCACTGTCATTGGATATACCAACGCGGTTCCCTCTACAACCACGATGGTATGTCTAATTTTTTTGGGTACAAAAATATTCACAATGTGAGAGAATTCATATGAAAATCTTCATAGTAAAAGAAGCAGAAAAGTTATGGGAGAGCATCGAATACAAGGCCAAAAATGAACTACAAAACCAGAAAACCAAGGTATGATCAATTATGGGTAATCAAAATTCAAAGTAACACATATGAAGCATAAACAAAAGGAAACAAAAAAAGGATAAACAAAATGCATAAAAAATAAGAAAAGAGAAGCATACACTGGAATTAGCATCACGATCAGATTCACACAATGATTTGAGCTAAGTAGAAGTATCCTTCACCTGATACAATATCCTCTACCTCGTATTGTGCCTACCAAACACACCATAGTGAAAACAAACAAAAAAAAAGAGTGAAAAGAAAGGGGGTAACACGTGAAGGTACAACTTTTGATGGTGTTCGGGAGTGTCTTTAACGGTTCCGATGGCATCGACAAGTCGTCGAACAATGGCAACGGGTGTTGATCTGGAAAATTTCAGCGACGACAGACTGCACCAGCGACCAGCTTCTTTTTCCAATTTTTCATATAACAAAGCCAGAATTAGGGTATGTTTGATATTAATTGGAAATTTTGCCACTTTGAAAAGATGAACCCATATATCACGTTCCAAAAGTGAACCCATATTCCCATGAATGGCTTCACAAACCAACAAAAATGCAAAATCGCTTACAATATATATCTGAAACAAAACAAACATAAAACATTAGCTTGCAATGTAAAAATGAAGATGGATTAAACCTAGGTGGTGACGTTGAAGACGCAACGGTTGACACCGTATGGCTGACGGCTGTTCTAGGAGATGTTGGAGGGGATGAAGTTGATGATGGCCAGAGAGAATGACGACGAAGGGGTTAAGGATGACAGAGGAGGCGAATGTCAACAAGTTGGGTTTTACTTCTTCGTCACTGTGCGAGAAGTGATTTTCGAGAGAGGAAGAATGATTTTTAAATTTCAAAGTGATTTTCGAGAGAGGAAGAATGACCCAAAGAGAGGAAGAGGGAGGAAGAATGGCACTACACGAGACTGTTCGAGAGAAAGAGAGGAAGAATAGCAATGCGTGACCCAAAACGCGCAAAAACCCTAAGGAAAGGGGATACGAGCGCGGTTGTTAGTGGGAACCGCGCTCGTATCCCACATACAAGGGCGGTTGTTTAAACAACCGCCCTTGTATCTCCCTGCAAAATAATTTCAAAATTATTTTGTAGATACCAGTACGGTTGTCTAAACAACCGCTCTGGTATCTCCCTGAAATTTTTCAATTTTAAATGTTTATACCTTACCGTCGCGGTTCTCGCTCTAACCACGGTGGTATGGTTGACTTAAGTTCAAAAATATCACCTCGCTATTTTTAATTGCGGTTTCTTTTTTACCGCGATGATATCATGTCGTGGAATATGTTTTTTCTACTAGTGAATAATAGGTAAAATATTTAAATGTGGAATCAATCATACTAAATATGTTACTCTTATATCTAAAATATATGAAGATTTAAATATCAAAATTTAAACCTTTTAAATTAATTCTAAAAAAACCTTAGTGAAATTCACAATTAACTTCATCAATTTATTGATTAAATTTATAAAGTCTGCATATTCATGAACTTATCTATGATTTTTGTTAAACTTTATTTTTTTTTCACCATCAATATTATAAGACTCTAAAATATAGCTATAGAGTAGAAGTTGTATAATTAGAATGACACTTAAATATTTTATTATTAAAGAGACAAATTTATACAAACAAAACAATCAAGTTTTATTTTAATATCACCGTCATTTCTTTATAGTAGATTTTATTTTTCTCCTCCGATTTCTTTCAATATTTTTTACCACATCGTTCATCAGATTGACAATTAGAGACCATCTTTGGACTCCTAACGACTATTAGAGTAAGCCTGTCTTATCAGAAGTTTGTTTAGAGAAGTTCATTTTTGCTTATTTCTTTTTTAGAGTTAGATTGAATTTTTTGTTTACCCAGGTAAATGGAGTTTACATGTGGTGTTTTTATCTTCAGGACAAGTCTATGCTAGTTCAAGGTCCTAGTGATATGTTCAAATCATTAACTAGGACTTTGTGGAGCAGTTAGGTTGTCCTTATGGTTTTTAGAAATTTCAGAGCTCTTTGTGAACTCAGGTAAGGGATGCTAGTTTTACTTTTTCAATACAACTTTAGGTTAGAAGATCTAAATGTGATCGTGACTTAATTATAGATATTATTGTTACTCTTGCAGAGGTTGTATGATGATTGAATTTGAATTGTGAGATTGAGATTTTATTTTGAGAACCTAAAGATAGTATAGTTGATAAAAATGGTATGTAAAAGTCGTTTTGATGTTAAAAAAATTATTTGATGATAAATTATAGTATTTATTATAGTTAGATGCCCAAATAGTACGAAATTTTGGTTTTGGGACATTTAGAGTTTTGTGTTCCAGGTGTAAGCGGTGGGTGCATTTTGGAGAGGTTTCTCCGGGTTGGACTGGCGTCGAGCGCCATTTACACGGGTCTGACGCAATTTGAGAGTTTTGCTCTCAGGTATAGTAGCATCGAATGTCATCCTGTTTGTGTTAGGCACAACCTAGAATTTTCTTCCTCCTTCTCTTTTTACTTTTACATGAATTTATCTCTTAATTGCTTAATATTTATACTCCTTATGTATGTATAATTGATAAAATATATATTTTTATTTTTTTAGTTTATGTGTGATGAATTGTGTTGAATTCAAATGAAAGTTTATGAATATATATATAATCTTAAGTTAATGGGAATGAATATTTATGTATAAGTGAGACATGTTTACGAATAATGTTGAATAGTGATTGAGACATTATATCTTCATGAAAAGAGATAATCATGTTGAGATTGTTTTAGAAGTGCATGATTTGGGGATTTGATCAATAAGGAGATATCCTGACTATACTGGTACATTGAAATCATATAGATAAAGATTATGAGATAGTGAAAGTCAACAGAGGTTCATATGTTCATGTCCAATGTTTGAAATACGAGTTGATCGAAATTGGACATATTAAGTATTTGTATATGGAAATTATGTCTATGTATGTGAGTCTGTATATTTTCTGACATGAGAAAATGGTTAAGAGTTATTGTAGGAAATTGATATTGTAGTGCGATGTATGAAATAAATTATGAAAGCTTAATTTGTTTGTAGTTTAACTTAAATTTATGGTCATATATTTTAAAACTCTTTAGTTTACCCTACTTTCTGTTGTTTCTTAAGTTTATTTTTAAAATTTATGATGATCGTGTGTTATATGTGAGTAGATGATCTAGCAGATGTTGAGATTCTCCGATGAGATGATGGAAGGCATGTTTATTTTCTTTTAAATATTTTCTCTTAATTTGTATTAATATTGTAAAATCTCTATAAAGATGAATATGTTTTGAAGTACTTTATAAATGAACTATATCTGAATATATGCATATATATTTTATCTATATATCTATTTGTGAAATATAGTCTTAAGACATCTCAAATTTTAAGGATATTACAAATATGACATAATTTATTCATGTAAAGAAAAAGTACCTCCAAGCAAATGATTTATGTTAGGGTGGAACTTTATGTTATATTAGAATAGGTCATATAAAAATTTTACTAATCTATTAAAATTTTCATTCATTTACTTAAAATTTAGTTTAATTCATTCAATAAAATTCTTTCATGGATGAGTATAAATCAAATTCATCCACAAAAATAATATTAAAAAATATTCAAATAAATTCAAAAATAAATTTTTGTAAAACTTTTTTTGAAAAGTAAATATAAGAAATATTTAATTATAAAATAGTCTATAGGATTAATTTTGATGTGTTAAGTATTGAAGGAGATATATGGATTTTGAAAAATAATAGATGAATCATAAGCCCCTCCATGAAACAAAATGGATGGATTTACTTGTGGATGAACCATATGAATGATGAATAAATAAATTATTTTGTATCTCCTTATTTGGGTTCACGAGATTGAAGTTCATGGTGACCCAACTCTTGTTTATCCAAGTGATTATATATGTTTGTCCGAAAAGATTAGGTCAACAAAAATTCAAAAAGTTGATCATGGAAAGTTGAAGATGAAGAAAATAAAAAATATGTTTGTTTTAATGGTTACATCTTAGGTAGTTTATGGGTTTTGTTAGTATCATAAATAACTATACTTTATGTTAAAAAATAATGCAACCTTTTATGTTTAGATAAGTTAACCTTGTTTTGTTATTATGATAAAGATGGCGATTGATTTTATTTGTCATTGCATAAAAAGAGAATGGAAGGTGCTTTATTGTATGAGAGTAATTAGAACAATGCTAAACAAAAAAAAACTTTGGCATTTATCATGTTATTAGTTTGTAAAACTTTGTATCCTTATTAATTAATATGGATGCATGAAATGATTGTTTATGTTATTTCTTTAGTGTAATCATTCAACACTAAAATTGTTGTTCCAATATAATGTGTTGATTTGAGTTATATTTGTTTTACAAATTTTTGTTGTAGATCGCAAATTATTTGATGAAATTAAACACTTTGTATTTTGGAGATCTTAATTTTTTATCAAACTTATTCAATTAAATAGGCTCAATTACATCAAAAATATATATTTGCAAAGAAAAGTTAAATCTTACATATTATGAGTCCAAGAAATGAAAAATAAACAAACTAAACAATTATTTTTGTAAACAAGAACAATTTTTCTTGTCATGCTCCTTGTTATCCTTCTTGAAATGTTGTGTTTCTACTATTTTTTCTTATCTTCACTCTTATACTCATCGCCTTCCTTTCTCCTTGAATTTGTAAGCCTATTTTAAAAGGATGAAGATCACACATTAAATGTGTTACAAACTCACTATGTAATCATGTGATAAATTTAACTCATGTGCATTACTATTTATTATTTGTAGGACTTGGAAAGGTATATCACCCTTGGTTGAAGTTTGAATTTCCTTTAAGAGGAAAATCTTTCCTTCTTCAAGTAAAACCAAACCCAATCTATGGTTCAAGGATGACTTTCTTTCTTCCTTGTTGACATGTTTAGACTAACAATCCACCTTCTTCTCAATTTGAGTTTTGACATAGTGTGCAATTATTTAACAAATGATGACTTTTCATATCCATCATTGCACAACATAAACTTAGAGTTTGGAAAATGTATAAAATCAAGAGGTATTAAAGGATTGAACCCATATGCAACCTCAAAAGGAGAATGGAAAGTTGTGGTGTTCACTACTCTATTGTATGCAAACTCTATATGAGGTAAGAGTTGTTCTCATTTGGTTCCCAAATATCATGCATCGTAATAGTTAACTACTAATCACTTTTGTTTGATCATTAGCTTGAAGATGATACATAATATAAAAAAAAAAAAATAGTTCCAAATTTTCCCCATAAGGTCTATAAAAGTGACTCAAAATTTTTGAATCTCTATCAAACACTATGCTTCTAAGAAGCTTACACAAACGAATTATTTTCTTGAAAAATATATTTGCAATATGACATGCATCATCAACCTTGTGCCATGAAATAAAAGGGGTCGTTCTAGAAATTCTTGTCATATACATGAAGATTGAATCATATCTCTTTTTCTACCTCAGAATCTCAAGTACAAAGTTCATTGAAATATCCATCAAGGCAAATTAAGGATAGGAAAAGGGGTATAAAGTCAGGGTTGAACTTTAGACTTGGCCTTTTTACATGTTATGCGTTTTTTCACAAATTTTGTTAACATATTTCCTCATATGTTGCTAAAAATAAATTTTCATGTAATATGGGTTTTATAAGTCTCAAAATGTGTCATCAATCCTCATTCATATGCTTCCCTTATGAGTGTATTTTTCAAATCTCTCTTAGGAACACAAAGTCTTTTGTTCTTAAAAATATATCCATTTTTCTGAAAAATAGCCTTTGTGTGACCCCTTTCAGAACTCAAAAAAGATTGTAAAGAAGTCATCATCTATTGTATACAACTCCCTTATGTGATCAAAGCTTAAGAATTTTGTTTCAAAAGTATTAAGCAAGGTGTGTCTTCTTGAAAGACCATATGCCACTACATTTGTCTTTCCTTTCTTATGTTTAATAGCATATAGGAGTCGTTCAAGGTATTATACCCATTTTTCATATCTATTATTAAATTTTTATTGATTCTTCAAATATTTAAGGAACTCATTATCATTATGGATCATAAACTCCATTCGTAGAAGATAGTGTTGTCAATTTTGCAAAATTCTAACAAAAGTGTAAAGATATTTGTCATAGATAAAGTAATTGATGTGACTTCCCTTCAATTTTTCATTAAATTAAGTTATGAGATGTTTTTCTTGAAGAAATATAATCCTAATACCTGCATTGGAAGCATCACATTCTATTTCAAATGATTTAGTGAAGTTAATTCTAAAATTGTCGTGTTAATCAAGTTTTCTTTGGGATTTTGAAAGGTATTTGCTTGATCTTTGCCCACATTGAAACATACATTCTTCTACACTATTTCATTCAAATGTGTGACAATAGTAATAAAGTCTTTCACAAATCTTATATAAAAACTAGCCTAGTTATGAAAATTCCTTCTTTCACTAGTATTTGTAGAAGTTGGTCAATACCTTCACCCTTTTCTTGTTCACTTGTACTGAAGCTTCCAATAAATTATAGGCGTACTACATAATTTATCCTAAAGATACATTTTTCTTTATTGAGATACAATATTTTTTTTTCTTAAAGGATTTTAAGCGCACCCTTTATATGATTTGTCAACACCTAATTTCATCCAGATAATTAAAAATATTAAATAAAATAAAGTCAAAAACAACATAAAAGTGATAAAAAATATATAAATAAAAAGTAATAATAAAAATAAAACATACACATTTAAACAATAACAATGTCTTTTTGTAATAAAAGTATGTTTTCATTCTGACAAAGTACATATTAAATAAAATATTATTATTGTAATCTAGTATATATGAAAAAATATTTTGAAAACCTTTTAAACCAATAAACACTAGCATCATATTGTCTATTCATATTTATCTTTTTTAGAAAGAAATTAAGTATTTTATTCAACCTTCCTTTTAAAACTCGCTTATTATTTTAATATTTACCAATTCAATTTTGTCAATTGTACTTAATATATAGTCTTATAGTTTAAATTAAGGTTATAATTATGTTGTGATTGTAGTTGCAATATAGGTGTCTGGCCTAAAAGTCAAAAGATAGTCAAGATTAAATAACTCGAGTAATAGAAAATAATAGTGAATACTTTAGTTTATACTTGTTTACCCCAATATAGGAGGATATGTATATTGTAAAAGATTTTACTAATCAAAACTTGATAACAAATATTGTGACTATCATTTTTGATTTACAACAACTACACAAAATTACTCCTAAGATTAAGTATGAGTATATAATGCAAATTCTAGTTAGGTATACAAAGTCACTATTGAATATATAACACAAGTTGTTTTGAATTATTCTAAGGAAAACTCTCAATGAAAGGATATACAAATAATCATTCCTTGCTCTAAAGGTTAACTGACTAATGTGACAAATAAAATATTCTATTGGTTATCTCCTAGATGAGTTATTTTCATAACTACTAAGAATCTTGTAAGTCTCATTTGCGTTCAAAATTCACATAATAGGTGTATGTTCACTTCTTCATATGTTAATTAACTTATTAGTTATTTTTGCATAAAAAATCTTTTTTTATATATATGTCTTAAATTAAAATCTTATACTTTTGCATGATCTCATTTGTTTTTATGTCAAAATCTTTTCAAAATGTGTTTGACTTTATATTAACACATTTTGATTGTTGTACTTAAAGTGTGATGCAAATGACAATTTTTTTTTTTTTTCTAAATCTTCTCTATTATTATTTTAATGATATTACACTATGCAATTAAACTTAGATGGTTGTTTACTAACGACAAAATCAACTTTTAAGAATTTTTCTAATGAACTTGTAACTCTTAGATGATCTTCAAATTTAATCTACATGTTTTGATAATGTTCACATGTATAACTTCATTTATTTATTTTTCTCTTGTATTTATATTCTCAAAGTCATACTTAGTCTAATTTCTTAAGTAACGTCTTGTCATTTGTGTCTTCATGTAGATTGATTTTGTGTCTTCATGTAGATTGATTTTACTTTTTGTATGCATCTTATCTAGTTTTTATGTTTAACACTATGTATGCATTGCCTTTAGTTAAACTCAACCTTGTACTTGAATTACAATTCATTTATTATCTTTAGTATTAAATTTTATATTTGTTTCACCTTAGACAAATAATTAAACACACTAAAATATAATATTATTTATTAATATTAGAATTATGAATGTTTTAGACAACTCTCAAATTTAGATTTATGTGTCTTAGATATTAAATTTCATTTATTTCTTAACATATCTACAAGTATCTATTAATATTAAAACTAAATGTTTAGAATTTATTGTAATTTTACCTGTAGATATATACCATGAACACATTTTTTTTGTAATTTTTAGTTCTTAGTCTTCCTCCTTTGCTTTATTATTTTTCTTTTAAATTCTCCACTTTATTTATCTTATAAGATATACGATCCATTTTGTGAAAATCTATAAAATTTGTTTTAAGTTATTTTATATAACAAACTAATTCTAATTATAAGAAACTAATAGCACGATAAGATTTCCACCCAAAAAATACTTATCAGAAAATTTTTCAAAAGTTAAGTTCTTATAAAATTTCTATAATTTTTTTATTAAAGTATTTTATATCTCAACCGGATATAATATTAACCTATTACGAATAATTTATTATGTAAAGTATAAATCATTACAATTCTCTAGCAGTCAAACTATACAACACTGCCTAGGAAACAAAATTACTTAAGAAAATATATATCACTGAAGTCATAAATTTTTACCAAATAGAACTACATAACTCTTATTAAAAATAACCTTATATAATACTTAATACATGTTTATCACATTGAAACATAAAATATTTTAAAAAAAAAAAAAAAATCTACGTAAATGAAACTACAAAAACTAAAGTATTACATTACAAGAAGCATTCATTTACTTTTATAGCAGCATTGACACGCACTGATCAATACAACAACATTAATTTACCAAAAAAGATTACACTAAAATTTTGCCTAATAATATGTTGTATTTAAAATAAATTATATTAAATGAAAATTATGTTAATTATCACTGACAATGGTTAAAGAATGAAAACAGTATTATAAAATATATTATTTAACAATATCAGCACCTTCTTATTAAATTTTCAATCAACTTATTTATGAATTATATATTTGCCTATTAACCTTAATATTATAATATAAATATCTTTCTTAGACTTTTAAGCATAGTATATGGGTCCCACAAACAAAGGGTACCATATTCTTTCATGGTCAATTTAAAATGAAAAGTGTCTCCCAAATTCACTGCAAACCCAACGGTCATGTGTTTTCAAAATCTTCTCCCTCTCTCCTTCTGCCTAATCATCACACCACAATCTTGAATTTCATCACAATCTTTAACAATTCTCATCAAATTCTGAACCTTTTTCTGCCTCCAACAATGGCTGCTACTGCAACACCCATCAAATCTTTCACCCCTAAGAAACCTTCAGACACCTCAATTTCAGTTTCCAAAGTGAGGGTCATCGTCAGAGTCAGACCCTTCCTCGCACATGAAACCTCAACAAAAAACGGCAACCCTGTTTCTTGCATCTCCGTCTTGGAACGAGATTTCGAGGTTCCGCAGGAAGAGGTTGCTGTTTATCTCAAAGACCCACAAACCAGGTCTCATAAAGTTCCCACCTTTGGATTTTTCTGTTGGTGAAATTTGGTTTTGATGATGTGGGGTTCTAACTGTTTCAGTTTTTTTATCTTTTACCTTAGCCGGAATGAGTGCTACCAGTTGGACTCTTTCTTTGGGCAAGAAGATAACAATGTGGGACATATATTCTGCAAAGAAGTGAGCCCCTTGATTCCTGGAATTTTCAGTGGATGCAATGCCACGGTGTTTGCTTATGGCGCTACTGGCAGTGGGAAGACATACACCATGCAGGTGTGAGTGTGATCTTTCAGGAAACTTGTACTTCACTTTATTGTAGTAATAGGGTTTTTAATTCATGGGGATATTACAAGCTAAGGTCATGTGATTTGCAATGTCAATGTCATACTTTTCTTTTTTATACATTTATTTACCCAGATGTATGAATTAGTTTATCTTTGAGCAAGTTCTGAATTTTGAGTTAAGAGGATGATGAGAATTTAGGATTTGTATTATGAGGTTCAGCAATAGCGTGGATTCCATTTATATTTTTACTGAACACTGTCTTGCAAGTAAGGATTTGAGTATGGTTTTAAATTATTGTTAACCATAAAATTCTGCATAAATTTTAGTACTTGTATTTGATTTTTTTTCTTTTTATACCTTTTTTAAGTTTCTTACTTTTTCATGTTGTATACTTGTGATGAACCGATGCTCGGTGTTGCAGGGAACTGAGGAACAACCTGGCTTGATGCCACTGGCAATGTCCATGATCCTGTCTATTTGCCAGAGCACTGGCAGCACAGCACAGATATCATACTATGAGGTCTACATGGACAAATGCTACGACCTTTTAGAGCTGAAAGCGAAAGAGATTTCGGTTTGGGATGACAAAGATGGTCAAATTCACCTCCGGGGACTGTCTCAGGTTCCTATAAACACAATGTCTGAATTTCAAGATGTTTTCTCATGTGGAGTTCAGAGACGCAAAGTTGCCCACACAGGTCTCAATGATGTCTCCAGTAGGAGTCACGGAGTGCTTGTGATATCTGTGTCCACTCCCTCGGCTGATGGAAAGTTGAATCTCATAGACTTGGCAGGTTACTTCCATGCTCAGTTGGTATAAGAGATTAGAAGCACTTATGGTTATAAGCTTATGTGTTTAGTATTGAAGCAGGTAATGAAGACAACAGAAGGACCTGCAATGAAGGGATTCGTCTTCAAGAGAGTGCAAAGATAAACCAGTCCTTGTTTGCACTGTCAAATGTGATACATGCATTGAACAACAATAAACTTAGAGTACCCTACCGAGAAAGCAAATTGACCCGCATATTGCAGGACTCCCTAGGGGGAACAAGTCGTGCACTGATGGTTGCTTGCCTGGTAAAGCTATAGAGTTTTTAGTTCTTTCTGTTCGTCCACTAAGTTTTCTGATGCATAAACAACATGGAGCTTTTGATTAAGAGATTTATATAAGTTTCCTTGTGCAATTTTGCTTGTGGAACCCGAAAGAAAGCATTATTAGTTTGCTTCAGTGTTAACTATGGTTAGGTTCAAATTTTATTGTGGACTATTTTGATTTCAGAATCCAGGAGAATACCAGGAATCTGTTTATACTGTAAGTTTAGCTGCTCGATCAAGGCATGTCACAAATTTTGTAGCTTCAGCTCAGAAACAAGAGACCCCAAAGGTTAAAGTTGACATGGAAGCAAAATTGAGAGCGTGGTTAGAATCAAAAGGCAAAACAAAGAGTACACAAAGACTTGGGCCATTTAATTCTCCTCTTCTGAAAAAAGCTCCCATTTCCATCGTTTCACCTGCTAAGAGATCCATTACCTTTAACAGTTCAGTGAAGGGGGGAAGAACTGCCATCAACCCAGATACTAAACATACTAATGAAAGGTGACTCTAGGGGTCCTCTTCTTGCATACATAATTACTGAAAATCATTTTCTCATTGAGTCTGTTACTCACTGCTCTATGTTTTAGTCAGCAGGGCCTTTGCTGTGGCTTTTGGAAATTTACTAGATGTTGAAGGTTCATTAGATTCATACATGGAGGTGAGTATCAAAAGGGAAGTTCATCATCCCATACAACGTCATTCATACTGAAAATACAAGCATTATCACAAGAAGCAAGAAAAAATCCAACAAGGAATTTGTTGTCGTCTTCCTAGATATTTTTTTATATTTTCTTGACAGTGAAGAAACTTTTGCATCTTTCTTTCAATATTATAATACTCAATGCTCTGCAGAATCCACCATCTGGTGTCAAGGACAATGATAACAAAGAGATCGAGCATGATGCCAATAAGGCTGCACAGGAATCATACAAAAATCTACCTGGTATGCCACTGTAAAATTCTTGATAATAAGTACATTATTTGGCAATATAATACGGAAAGTTTAAATTGGTACTTTGGTGCTTTCTAAAGCTTTAATGCCACATGACTTTGTATGTAGCCGAGCCATTGAGAAAGGGAGAAAACTCAATTGCTAATGAGATTAAAGATGCAGCACAGAGTCCTTTAAGAAAAGCACTCTCCCCCATCAGCATCAATGTTAATCAAAAGCCCCTTGAGGCATTGTCCTTCACACAAACACCTTTTCTGGCAAACTGCTCCACTAATAAAGGGATACAGAAGGACGAAACTCCACTTGGAAAATTCAGCACACGAAGTTCTACACTGAAGGTACAGCAGAGGTTATCTGACTCCACTAACAAATGGACTCTTTTTGAACCAACACTTCTCACATAATTTTTTTACATGCAGAACTGTTTAGTTCAAGAATACCTTGATTTCTTGAATAGTGCTAGCAGGTAAAGCAAACACTTTCCTTTGTTTTTGCCTACTATCTGAAGCATATCCAGTTTGTGAACCTGTGTACTAATTTGAGTTTAATTCTTAATTGCAGAGAGGAACTACTTGAGTTAAAGGTACATTCTTGGCTGGTCACAAAAATGCCCCATAGCTACTTCTTTTTCTAATTGTCTTCCCTTTTTATTAATTTCATTTGTTTTTTCATCATTTTGTAATTTTCGGGATTCAATCCCTTCAGGGCATAGGAGAGAAAATGGCAGAATACATTATAGACCTCAGAGAAGAAACTCCACTTAAATCGGTTAGTATATATATAAAGAATATTTATAATACAGATATTGAATTAAGTATAATGCTTTTAGTGATGCTTTGGTTTTGGCATTTTGTAGTTAAATGATTTGGAGAAGATAGGCCTCTCCACCAAGCAGGTATGTTAAAGCATGCTTCATTAACTGAAATTTTTCTTCTAAAAACTGTGAACAAAAATTCTAACTTGTACCACTTTTGACAGGCCCATAACCTGTTCACAAAAGCTGCAAAAAAACTATTTGAAGAAAAAGCTGAAGATTCAATACTCAGTTGAAGTCCATTATCAGTATTTTTCTTTTATAGGCTAACATCAAGTGCCATTTTTATTCCTTTCAATTTATTACCACCGTACCATTGCTGCAAGTAGCAACCTATTCTCAACTTGCTTTGTGTTCTTGTATGTTGTACCAACCTAATCATAACATATTTTACCCATCTTGAAAAAGTGTGATCTTTGTAACATGGTGTCAGCCATTTCTACTATTCTCTCGCCTACATCTGCAGTGTTTGTGACTGTATTCAGTTGAAGTTATATAATTTATGTTGAGAAAACAACAATTTTTTATGTTGAGATAAACAAAGAGGCTCATATTATATCAATATTGAAAGTGAAAATAACTAAAGTTTTATTTTTTTAATCTGCTACACAGGGTTTACAATATTTGTTACTTCTTTTTCTCTTTCATCAGATTCCAACCTCTTTTTTCTTTCTATGTCCTTTGCATGTTTCATACCAAACATACCATGTAAAGTGAAAAAGTTGACATTATTCATTTATTGTTTTTTTTTTCAGTTTGAGTAAATAAAGTTATCTGAAGGTACTAATTATAGGTGGTTTCATTAGAACTCAGATCAATTTGCTTAAGCATAATTTTCATGATTTCATAGTCAACAAGACAACTCCGCTATCTAGTTCCAAGGATAGGAACAAAATATCAATAATGCGTTCTGATCCAAAACTTCAACTTGTCTTTTTTCGATAAAGTACATTATTAAATATTATATTAATATTCTTATTCTTGTCGTGGAGTTAATCATACTGCTACTTTTTAATTGTTAAACGTTATGATAACTACCAGTTATTAATAAACATTTTAGAGTAGTACATCATTAATAATTTATATCAAATATTTTTATTAATCTGATGAAAATTATAACAATATATTGTCTTATTTTTCTTAAATTGACCAAAGTTGAATAATAGTAACAGTATACAAAATATTTTTTTTATGAATAGAATATTGAATATAATTTTTTGACAGGAGAATACTAAATAATTTTTAATTAATACAATCTATATCTGTAATCTATGAATTATATTTTTTTAAATAGAATTTGAGATTAAAAAAAAACTTAATTTAGTGATAAATTGTGATAAAAGTTGTAAACATATAAAAACAATCTGTTAAATTCTTAACTTTTAATGTCAAACAATTAAAATATTGAATTAGTAAGATTTCTAATCTTAGAAGAAAGGAAAAAGTTCTCTTTTCAGTGTTTTTTCAGGAAATCTCACTCGTATATAAAGTAGAGGGTAAATTAGTCTCCACAGAATTGCTTCTGAAGTCCTCAAGATTTCAAATGGCATCCCCTCCTTTTCAAGTGGAAGGTGAATTTTAAAATTTAATGTTATAAAAATTTGATTTAAGTTAAAAAAAATATTTATTTTTATTTTGTTTCTAATTTTCTATCAAACAATTTTAAATTTATTTTATTCCTCAACTTATGAAATAGCTAATAACTAAGAGAATATTTGACACGTATCCTAACTTGGCTAAAGTTAAATTAAAATATTCAAAAATCATTTATATTTATTTTAAAAAAGTCGGTCCTCTACTTAGGCGATAACTTAAGTCAAAGTATTTTAAAAAAAACCAGTCCTTAAAATTTATTATAGTTTTCTGTATTTATGTAAAACATTTTCAAACTAATTTGTTTCTTTCTCCCATATATACATTATATTTAGCTTTCAATATAATATTCACACACACACCCACGTTAACACTTTCCTTTATTAGTTTAAATTAATAAATTTTGATGCATTTTATAAATTTCGTATTAATTAAAAAGATGAAAATGATTAAGATTGTTTGGAAAGAGCCACAATAGGTGTAACCATCACAATAGTCATCTGCCGATGGTTTCAGAAACATGCACATGGAACTCAAAACTCTCAGTACTCAGTCTTCAAGTAGAAGGGGACCAACAGTGACCTCACCATGTGCTACCTCTTATGTTAGCTCTACAAGAAATGGAGAGAAACACAAACAAATATTTTCATAACATCTTCGTTTAGTTTTCAAATCCACACACTTTCATCACTGAAGTAACTAATATTCATATTGATGCATTGTCCTTATTATATAAAACTTGTTGTTTATCCCAAGTAAATAAAATTCTCAACAAAATCACATAAAACACTCACTTTTTGCAGTAATATAATATTATAAGCAGAGACTAACTTTACACAGAAACAAACCAAAGTAAACCAAAGTAACCATGGCTAGATAATCCCATCACAAGTCCATAACACTTGAACTTGTTCAAGGGCAAGACATGACCACTTTATTCTAAAGGGTGTTTAGACCTAACACCAGAGTACACGAAAACAGACACGTACACATACTTAACTTTAAGCTTTTTAAAAACAGATAATAGTTAATTATTGTAATTATTCCTGCCGCTAATGGTAATTAGGGTCCATCTCTGCTTCAAGTTTTCGCTCTCCAACTTCACTTGCAATTGCAGGGGTTGCATGTGCAGTTTGCTCCGCACTTGCAGCCATCATTCTCACCAGCAACACCCATCTCAGCCCCTTCGAATTGAGCCTTCACAGGTGCCACTCCCATCACCAAGGTCTCAGTAGTTGTTTGCTCCGTGTAGCTCAAGTCTGGGTACATCTTGCAGCTGCAGAACAACCAAAAACCAACAAATTTAGAGAACAAAAAAACCTAAGAGAAATTTACACAACACATATGGTTCATTTACATCATGATCAGGTGAATTCATGTTCAACATATTTCAGGACTCCCAGAAACATTTTCCAAGAAATAAATTCCTCCTGGAGATTCTAACAACCATAGATCAACTCAAAGGGTGTCCAAAAAGCCAAATAAATCAAAACACCGCATCCTTTACACAAGTGAAAGAGACCATAAAAGCCGTCAGAATTTGACCCGCAAAAACTCACCTAAAAAAGAACAAACAATATTTATACAAATTCAACATATAGCAAAAACCCACATAAAAAATGGGTACCCAAATAGCAATCAAATTACCACAAAAACCTTCTCGTCTAAAAGAAAAACAAATCTGCATGTTCTGTAGAAGCAAAATAAAGGTTCAGGTTTTCAGAATATCCCCATGCAAGAAAATTAACAAAGCTTAAGCTTTCATGCAATTCAGCCAAAAGGGTCCCCAAAAAGCAAATTTAAACCTAGGAAGAATACTCTCCCAAAAGAAAAACCATTTTCCAACATGTAAAACAGTGAAACAACCAAGACACAATAACCTCACTCACCCTCCGCAGCCGTTGCCGCACTTGCAGGCACTTCCGCAACCACAGTTACCACCGCAGCAAGAAGACATTTTCTCAGGCAACAAAAACAAACGCAGAAGAAAAGAAGATAACGACGAAGAACAAGTCACAACAACACTACTTATCACACACCAGTTCGAGTTTCAAGAAGGAGCCATGCTCCTAATTTATAACACAATTAGTGGAGAGAGATTGGACTTCCACCCTACACGTGTCTAAATCTTGCGGCACTTCTGATCTTCTTGCGGATCTCAACACACGTCGATGTCGTTTTCGACACGTCATCATCACCAGTCTTTGCGGTGAGGTTTTCTCGTGTGTTCTACAACCTACGTTTGACAAGTTGTGAGCCGTTGATGAGATTTTTGATAGCGGTCAAAGGAGAATCAATGGTGAGAGTGATGTGATGGAAGGTGTGAAAATATCTATGGAAATTGTGAGGACGTGGCACTGGTTCTATCATTCTATTGATTGCTCATTAAATGGTTCTTACCCCTTTTCATTACTAATTTAATTCTTTAGTTTTCTATTTTCATTACTAATTTAATTCTTTAGTTTTTCTATTTTTAAGTGAAGATATTTTTGGAATGGTTAGGAAAAATAATAATTGTCATAATTAGTTAGAACTAATATTTTGACATGTTCTTTGAAAAATAATTAAAATTTATTTGGTAATAAAAAATAAATTTTATTTAAGAAGTTGAAAAAATTATTAAAAAATAATCATAAGTTATAAACTTATAGATTTATAAATATATTTAATTTAAATTTCTTTAAATTTAACTGTTATTGTCTCATACATATTACTTATGAATTATAAACAACTTTTTCATAAGAGAAAAAATAAATCTTTAAATTTAAATTTTAACTATTGTATTACTCATCACCTATGCAAAAAATAATCATATCTCACTAAATGTATCTGGTATACATATAATATGTTTATCAATAATAGAAATAATAATAATAATAATAATAATAATAATAATATTATTATTATTATTATTATTATTATTATTATTATTATATATACTGTTACATATAATTGTATATTTCAAGTTTATCCTCTATACAATAAGATGACTCATCTCAGTATATACATACCTTGTACATATGTACATGAGTCATACAGGCATGTGCAAATATTGAATATAAATAATATCATATTATGTATTTCTTTATTGTTTAAAATTTTTCAGAACATGATAGTTTTGAAATGAGCTACATTTTTTTTTTCTTCGTCTTAAATCTTTAATTTTGATAAAAAAAATTAATGTGTTTTAAATTTTACCCCAGGATATTTTTTGGGACTAAAAATAATGATATTTAAAATTCTTAATCATACAAAAAGCAAAGATGAATTATTTTAAACAAAAGGTCATATTTTAAAATATTAAAATAGCTTAATTTTTAATATATATATATATATATATTACAAATCATATATTTTAAGATAAGATGATCAGAAGTTATGTTATAGAATCAAATGATGACTAGATTAGAGATTATTTATTATGGAAATTAAGTGAATAAGAATAGTTGATTTTTAGATAAGAAAACTAGTAAATTAGTTGGAATTAAGAATCAAATGAGAGAATCTTATCTTTACCTGTTTATCATTAATTCTATTTTTAAAGATAAAAAATTTACTGGTAATGAGATTGTAATATACAAAAGAATAGAATATAATATGAATGATATAAAAGTGTTATATTATTATTGAGCTAGCATATGAATTTATAAATAGAAGAGTTTGGTAGTTCATTTTTCATAAAATCTTCTATTTGTCTATCATTATTTTCTTTAAGCTAAATAGTTTAAAATACTCTTAATTTTTAGATTCAAAAGAAGTATTGGAATTTGATAAAAGAGAGGAGAAAATTTATTGATCGAATTTATTAAAGAGTAAGTCTAAGTTTATTTTTCTAAAAAAAAGCTTTTATAGGAAAAACTTTTGAATTCTAAATATTTTTCTAACTTGATTCTATGGGGTAATCTTGTCCAAGATTCTAAGATAGAAGGGAGTTAATATTTGGGATACAACATTTTTATTTGAGAAAAAAGAACCAATAAAATTCAATTTAGGGGAGTTATCATTCAAAAGATAATAACTATGATGTATTATATATCTTTGTTGAGATTATTGAAGATGGTTATGTTTGATAAGATATTACTTTTTTTTTATTATTTTAGATGCCTAAGTGAGTGTTTGATTGTGTAATACTATTTTAGGATTAGAAACTTGCTTGTTAGAAAAAAATTAGAGATTTCATCTATGGAAAGGTTTGCTTTGAGACTAATTTCGCTTGAAAGTTCTACCAGTGCTGATGTGACCTGAGGCAGTAAGTTTTTCACTTAAAGGAAGAGTTTTTTCGCTCTAGTGTTGGTGGTGTTGATTCGACCAAGCCAGCAAGCTTTTCGCTTAAACAAAATTACAATGGAATTTCACTCTAACGACGAAATTTTATTTTAGCGACAACATTTTTGTTTTAATAAATTTTTCACTCAAGCAAAAATAAAGTAAGAAATCATCTTACTGGTGGGTCTATTTTCACTGAAGCAAAAATTAATCATATTTGTTGGATGCTTTTAAACTTGCATCAATATGGAATTAAAGGATTATGGGGTAGTTATGCACTTATACATTAAGGTGAGTGATGTGAGGCTAATTAGAGTCAATGATTGATGTCATAGTTTACGGCTTATATGTGAGGCAGAGTAGAGTTAGTGGTTGGTGTCCACAAACTATTGGGACTTATGGATAAGATGCATGCTAATGAGGTAAGTTATATTAGAACCAATTCAATAAGATCTCAAATTTCATGGTACTCTTGGTCATATAGACTAAGGTAAGGTGTGAGGTGGTGAAAAGTCAATAGAAAAGATACTAGAAGCATACCCTAAGACTATAGTGAGATAGACAAGATTGGGATAAGGTCAACAATAGTCTTACTTCTCAGGTCAGGTAGAATAGTCAAATTACTACTAAAATAAGGAATATCAATAAAATAACTAATCATAATATGACCCACAAATATTAGTCTTTAAATTTTAGATATAATAACCAATGACTTATATACATGATTTAAAATTTGTTATGTATGATGTAATTGGTGTAATGAGTATGATAAATATTTATGTTAAATATTTAATAATATTCATATATATATTAATGAAATATGTGAATTAATGTTAAATACTTAATAATATTCATAGGTGAAATTATTATGTTTGTAATGATTTTTGATATTATATTTATTAATTATTTAGCTTACGATGTTTTAACAGATAAAAGAGATAGATAAAAGAGATGTCTTTTATGTATTAGTAACTCTATTATATAACTAATTTTATATTTTTAAGGAGAATTTTCTGTAATTTTTTTTAGTAAATATACGTTACATATAATATGTTATCATTATGAATATGTAAGGTAATTTTGTGCATTGGGTATATAATAGTAGTGATGTGTAACGTAATACAAGTAATATAATTTTTTATTATTAATCAATTAAAAACCACTCTAATCAAAATATTCAAAAACGACTAATGTATAATTGAATATGATTATAAGAAACATATTCTAATAAAATATTGTAGCTTATCTATATAATTCTAAAAACCAATAAAATAAAGAAATGTTACAACAATATATAATAAATTTTCTTTCGGACATACTTTCTATCTTAAGACTACTTAAACTTACATGAGTTAACAAAATTAAACAGACCAAATATATATATATATATATATATATATATATATATATATATATATATATATAT
>Ga0099825_1002536_pt1 | contig 24273 bp, 13 predicted proteins | sample SiratroredBW_FD_76838 | JGI IMG/M metagenome (GOLD analysis project Ga0099825, IMG submission 76838) | Root nodule microbial communities of legume samples collected from California, USA - Siratro red BW | ecosystem: Host-associated > Plants > Roots > Nodule | place: USA: California | collected... | reverse complement strand
TCCAAAAAAAATTTCTTATAATAAAAAGTAAAAAAAATAATTTATAGCTATAAATAATTTAATTTATAATAAAAACAAATATTTCAAAAAAATTAGTTTAGTAGCAAAACAAGCACATAAAGTCAGGATCGAGGTGACCCACAACACAAAATTTCTTTTAAATACATTGCGGGTTCTACAACCTGCAACATAATTTTTTTTAAATACATTGTGAGTTCTACAACCCGCAATGTAAATTTTTTTTAAAAAATTTTGTATTGCGGGTTCTACAACCCACAATATATTTAAAAAAAGTTTTATATTGCGGGTTGTACAACCTGCAATGTAAAAGGTGCAGAAAGTATAATTACGGGTTGTACAACCCGCAATGTGTTTATTTTTTAATTGTATTGCGGTTTGTGCAACCCGAAAAGTGAAAAAAAATAAATGACAGTTACCATGAATGAATGTTATTTTCGTCTTTTCCTCAAAGCTAAAATGGGAATATTTTTAAATTATGGAGGTGCAAGAAGTCACCATGGAGGTGCAGGAAGAATCACTCCTGCGTGTACACTATTGGTTTTTGGTTTTTTTTGAAGTTTTATCACTTCTGTTAAAAATATTTCTTTGACTCTCTTACCTCTTTTATTTTTTTAACTTTTATTATTATTTATTTATCTTTATACTTAAATGCTATTAATGGTTTCTCTAGTTTTCATTTTTTATTCATTCACTCATTTTACAATTTAGTAATTATACAATTTTAATAATATAATATAATATTCTATTATATTATATTATTATCTAATCAAAGTACTTGTTACTGTAATTTTTTAAATTGTTATAATTATAAAAATAAACTTGTCAATTATGAATTATTGTTTATAATAGAATATTACTGATACGTAAAAACGGATAAATATTTTATATCAATAATATAAATAAAATATAAAAATTATATAGAAAATATGTAATACTATTTTAATATCTTTTAATTCTTACATTATCATTTTAGATTTTTTTAATTTTTTATATACTAAATTCATAGAAATAAAAAATAATATAATTTCAATATTTTCTAATTATTTCATTATCATTTTAGATTTTTTCAGTTTTTATATACTAGATTCATAGAAATTAAAAAAAATTAAATAAAGAACTTGATAATATTTTTAAAAATAGAAAAAACTGTTATTTAATAAAAATAGTGGATGACTTAAAAAAGTAAAGATATCTTTCAAATAAGTATGTTAACATTTCTCTTCCAGTTTATCATAGGTATACTATATATTGTTTTAGAAGGGTATAATATATATTTTTTAACAGAAATAACAAAATGTGGTTGATTTTAATAGAATAATAAAGGTAATTAAATAAAATATTTTGAAAATTATTGAGATTTTACTTTTGTTGATGAAATATATCTTTCTCATTACTTTTTTATTGATTATTTGATAAAGATAGGTAAATAAATAATAATAAAGATAGAGTAGAAGGGAGAGAGAGAGTCAAAAGAATCCTCTTTAATACACACAGTATTAAAGAAAAATGATAAAACCAAACAACTTGTAAGTAAAAAATTTAAAATAAAAATATAAAAGATATTTTTGATATTTAAAGAAATTATATAAGTAGGTTACAATTTTGTATAATGAAAAAAAAAAAAAAACTACGACAACCAATAAGCCCAATTGAAATTAGGTCAAACTAAAAACATATCGTGCTTATCCTATTAATATAAGTAATTGTTTCTTACATAATACAAATTACTTGTTACATTAAATAAATTTTATGCTAATAGTGTTTTTATTATTTTTATTTAAAATTTACTTATTAATTATCTCTTTTTCTCAATCATATATATATATATATATATATATATATATATATATATATTAAATGATATCAATCATATATATATATATATTAAATGATATGATAATTTTTTAATAATAATAAAAATAATGTTAATATTTACACATTGCTTCCAACACAAAGACTAATAATTACAATTCATTTTATCTTTTTATTCAACCTAGATAGTTCTACAAAGTATTATTAAACCTAGATAGTTCTACAAAAAAGTATTGTTGAACCAACCATTGTCGCCATCCTAATCTTTTATTTTTTGTTACATTTATTGTGACGAAAACTAGAAGACATATTGAAAATAAAATATGTATTTGATAATATTTTGTATAATTTTGAATAAAATATATCAAATTATTTTAATAAATATTACCAAATTTACTTGATAAATATTAAAAAACAATTTTATAAATATTAAGAAATATATGATTGAATTTATTATTAAAAATTAAATATTTGAAAATAACCCGTGTTAAACTGAATTTTTACATTAATCATAATAATGTTCTATCTCTATATGCTAAATATTTTAGCAATAATATATCTCATTTAACAAATTAATATCTTATTTTAACAAATTAATGAAAAATAAAATAACCATTAACATGGAATTGAAAAAACAAAAATTTATATGTCCACATTTACGAAACAATTACCAATATCTTTTTATTATTGTTAAAAGGAATAAAAATATCATATACCTTTTAAAACCGACTGTACATATACATATGACAAATTGTCCACATTTATGAAACAATTGTCAACATCTATTTTATTATTATTAAGAAAATAAAAATATCACATATCTTTAAAATCTAATATAATATGACAAATATGCTAACAATTTTTTTCTGGTTGCACTCTTCCGAAAGGTAAAAATTATTTAATATGTAAAATTTAAAATAAAAATAATAAAGATATTTTAATATATTAAAAATTTGTTTAATATAGGAAGTCATTTGTGGGTTTTTTTTTTTCATTTTAGAGTAATTTTTTACAAAATTTTTAGAATGGGCGAAACTTTTTTTTTTTTTAATTCCAAAGATTTCATTATAAAAGAATTGTGCATTATGATTTTATTGAATTTAAAATGAAATCGTAAAAATATTTTAATACAAATCACCATTTTATTACAAATTTTTGTTGTTTGTAGATGTTTGGGGTGCTTCATTCTAAGCTTAGTAGGCTTAGATAAAGCTTAGTCAACTCCAACCTTCAATAATTGTCTAAATGTCTAATTTTCATACGAAGTATTTTTGTTTTTATAGCCAAAATAATTGACTAGATACCGTTGACCAGGCGGTTTATCATCATTTCCTTTATTTTCTTTGTACACATCACAGAAACACGAATAACCCTCCTTTTCTATATTATTTTTATTATAAAATGAGTGAAAATATAAGGGTCATGACATATGATTCATATCTTTAAAAAAATTAAAATAATTTCAATTATTGTTAAAAAAATTATAATTAGAAAATTGTTAAAAATATAGATAATTTTTTTGAATATATTTTCAATTATATTTTCTATTTACTGGATGTATAAAATACTAAAAATAAAATTTAAATAAAACAAATACAAGAAAGTTAACTATTAAGGTACATGAAATATTAAATAAATAAAAGTTGAATTGAACGTTGCCAGAAAATTAGTAGTTATATATCTTGTATAAGGATAAAAGAGTTATATATTTAAGAGTAATTTTGAAACAAATTATTTAAGAAATCTCTATTATATATTTTTATAATAATATAGTTTTTAAAATATAAAAAAATAATTTCATAGGTTGAAAAATTATTTAATTATTTTTAAATTGTGGGGTTACGAGATTATTTTTTGATAAAAAAAGATTTTATCATTACTATTTCATCAAATAATAAAACTAATTTAATTTTTTAAACGATAAAATTATCTGTTTAAAACAAAAATCAAAGAAAGTTATAAAAAAAATTCCCTGCAACACCAATGACATTATCAATAACTTTCTACAAACTATATTTTTTAACAGCATTGAAATATAATCAGATATTATCTTAATTGTAAGTATAAAAGTTTAGAATAAATAAATAGCGATAAGGTGATAATAAAATATTTTACATTATATAATAATTATATAAATTACTCTAATTTTGATTCAAATATATAGAGTATAAATGATATAAACTTTTAATATGTGGTTTTTGAAAATAAATTATCTGATTAAGAATTATTAAAAATGTTATACCTTTTAAAAAGCTTATTGGCTTATAAGTTTGACTGATTAAGTGATATAAGCTTATTGGCAGTCAAAATGGATTGATATTTTTATGAAAATTTAATAATTTACCATGATCAACAAAACTAATCTGATATATTCATTATGCTAAAACTTTCATTTTAACTCACAAAATTTAGATCCTTACCTCTTATAACAAGAATTATGATAAAGATAACATACAAAGCATTAAAAAAATATTTAGAGTATCACTTTCTACCATACCTCACACAACATTATTTTCTAAAAATAACTACATAAAAAAAATCTCAATTAAAAGTTTTCTTGCTAACAAAAAATGTTAGAATTTAGAATGATACCATAAGGACATTGTGTATTTGGTCTGCATTGAATCTCAATATGATCTTCTGGTTTCAAATTGTCTAAACAGTGAGAGACATGCACAACATATGGAGGAGTATCAACTGTGGGAACTCCCACCATATCCCACTCAATGTTCTTCCCTAGACATCTCCAACCTCCACTTTGATACCTAACATAACATAAATCATTCACTTAAATCTTTCACAAAACAAAACTCTTTTGCTAAATAAACTTAAACTCATGAGGTATAACCATCCATTGATTCATGTCAAAAATAACTATGGCAAATATGTGGTTTTACTTAGTGAAAAAAAAAATATATCACATAAGCATCTTATAAGTAAAACAATAAATTTGTTTCTTTTACAACTTTCGTTGTAGAACTCAAATGAGGGGTTTTGAACCTAACCATAGGTTTTCACACTCAAACAATCCTTTTGTGACCTCCGAATTTAAATTTTATACACATACAACTACAAATAGATTATATACTTGGAGAAAAAATATGTTGAAGATGAAGAGTTAGATATTAGAATTCACTCCATTACCTTAATGAAGTGAATGACACTTTGATGTTGAAAAGAAAAGTTCATAGCAGCATATACTTTTTTTTAAGTTACTTTAGTGAAAGCTTTAAAGAGAGAAAATTATACTCTATAGTTTAACACAAAAGAATAATAGAAAGAAATAAATCTTAACTCTAATCCTAATTGAATAAAGTTATATAACTAATAATTGAAATAATTGAGAAGTTTGACTTTTATTCAAATATAAATCATAAATATAAGTGAATCTTAAAAATCCTAGATGACTTCAAGATACTTTTATATTAAAACTTCAAAAGACTTTTATATTAAAAATACTTTTATATTAAAACATATGAAAATTTGATGATTTTAGTTTAAATTAAGTTTAACTATTATAATTTGACTGTGTAACAATACTAATTCCCTCTTTATAAGACTATTTTTTTACATAATGAGTACATAAATATTTAATGAAGTAATTACACGAGATTTTACTTTCATTAATTTATCTTTATTAAGATTTTACCAACTATGACTCTCTTTTTTATATAGACAATTCTTATAATTTTATACACTTATACTATTTTTAATAAGAGAAATTAGTTAGATATAACTTCATTTTCTTATATATCTTACATGTAAGTGTACAAGTCTTATAACACACATGTTTGCACACACATTTATTTAATAGAGATTTATAATTTTATTATTCAAAAATACTCACTTAATTTCATACTTATTAGTTTAATATTAATCACTATCTTCTTACTAATTGAAGTGTCCAAATTCTTTTTACAAATAGATCTCTATTAAGAAAAAAAACTTTGAAAAATATCTTTAAAAGTCTTTCAACTCAATCTAGACTTTGCTACAATTAAAGTCATATTACTTCATAAGATTTCAGATACAGTTCTAATAAATCCAATTTATACTTTTGAATATATGAGTAACTAGAGTTTATTGTTTTCTAGAACCAAACTTTATCCAAATTTCATTAAGGCTCATTAACTTTTAAACAAAAATCTAAAGCAATAGACAATAATTTTAAGACGTTGCAAATACATTTAAATAGGTTAGCCTGAAAAGCCATACAATTATTCTCGAAAGCCTTTCTATTTAAACAGATCTTCTGAAAAATCTTAACCTAATTTATATAACAAACACATAATGTCAATCATAATCACATAAAGAGAATCTAACCTAGTTTTAGGTTTATATCAAAATATCTCTCTAATAATTACATGCTAACACCAATATTTAATTCAAAAATTTAAAAATTACTTAAACTTAACATATTTATTAAATATACTGGGATAAAACTAATGAAAAAGATAGTTTGAGTCTAATAAATAATTTTATTGTCGTACAAAAAATTATTCAACCCAAAAATAAATACCTAAATAGGTTTTAGGACGTTGAAAAAAAAAACCCGGGTCCCACACTCGTACGGACACGATCTGTTTGCGTTATTTTCATGGATGGTCTCTTCCTGTTCATTTCCGAGTCATATCATTTTGATACTTTTTCTGTGACTCACTCTCACAGACTCTAACATATTCTCTTATCAGATTTTCTGTGACCACTTCAGTTTTCACCAAAATGCAGTCAAGTCCGTTGCTCCTCGAGGAACCAATCAGAATGGCTTCGATTCTCGAACCATCCAAGCCTGTCAGCATCTTTGCTCTCTCTTTCTGTTTTCAATTTTGTTAGTTTTGCCGTATTTTCAATTTTTGTTAATTTTGCGGTATTTTCAATTTTCGAGCTCTGTGATGGGAAAAGACGAAGTAATAACCGTTTCTTTTGGAGTGCTTGTTGCATCGAAGTTGCATTTGCTGATGCTTTCTTTGCTAGCTAGATGTTAACTAATTTAGCTGTTGGAGACAAGTTTGTTGGTGTTTGTTGTGTAAATCTTTGAAATATTTGAAAACGTGAAGGGAATTTTGACGTTTTTGTAATTAGAAAGTGAAGTCAGACAGTGCTAATGCCAAACGAAAGCGTGAGTAAGCGGTCTATAGTTTTTTCGGGAACTGAAAATGGTTTTCTTAGGGACTGTTTGTTTCAGATCTCAGTTTTTTTGATTTTGAAAACTGTTTTTGTGAAACGATGTTCAATAGTCTACTTGTAATTGATCACTGACTTTTACTGAAAGTGAAGATGTTTAAAGCATTTTCAGAGTTTTAGAGTTCGAATTTTAGTTTGGCAGATCGGAAGACTTCTTTTCGTGGTCGGAGTAGAGTTCGAATTCGGTGTCTGAGGTTTTTTTCGAAGGTGTCCATTGTGAAACTCGCTTTTTGAACTCCTGTTTATTTGGCAACCTTATATGGTACTGCGATAGCTCGGTTGAGGGAAAGGTGTGTATTGTGCTTTTCAAATTGCGCCAAATTGGAAAAAAACTTTTAATTTATGTATTGTGCTTCTATCATTAAAGTCTTGATATGGTTGTTTTTTTTTTTTTTTTGACATTTTAATTTTCTTTTGAAATAAAAGTTAGAAAAAAGGGTCAAATTAAAAGTAGTATCAGAACAATGGGGCAGGTAGTGCGGAAGTACTAAAAATTTGCTCACAAGATTCTGATCTATTTTAGCTTTCATGTTGCTGTCTAGGGTTGAGGTTTGGAGCTGGTGGTTTATGTCGTTGTTTTTTCAGATTTGTTTACTATTTTTGGTGTTGAAGTGTGAAACTAAAGACATTCTAGAGATTTGTGCTTGACAATTTGGATTTTGACTAAGTGGTCGTTGAAATGCCCTCTGCAGAGTTTCTTTCCAGCTATGACAAAGATTGTTGGCACACTTGGCCCAAAGTCACGATCAGTTGATGTGATATCTCAATGTCTTGAGGCAGGAATGTCTGGTATTTTTCCAATGAAACATTTGATTGTTTGGAATTAGTAGGCCTTTTCTTTCTTCTTCAAAATCAATAACTATGGCATGTGTAAGAGTCTAGTAGTATTAGTGTTGCTTCTTTATAGTTTGCAGCTTCCCTTATGTGTCTACTGTGATTGTTGACAAGATTAAGTTTTCAATTGGGCATGACTCTTCTTATTCTTCTTTTCTTACAATGTGTCAGTGGCAAGGTTTGATTTTTCATGGGGTGATCCAGAATACCACCAAGAGACGTTGGAAAATCTAAAGACTGCTATCAAAAGTACAAAGAAACTTTGTGCGGTAAACTTTTTATACTTTTTATTTGTTTATTTAAATGTTTGGTAATCCCTCAAGCTCTAATGAGCTATCTTCTCGACTCTATCATTATTGGAGGTCTACTAACACATTTAAGCATAAAGATAATTTACTACTATCACATTCTCATTGTGATGTGCTTGTGTATACATGATCTATCTTATTCATAGTATGAGTGCATTTTATACAAAAGAAAACCAAAGGCTAGTTATAGATAGTTTGATGTAATTTGGATAGGAACTTGGGTATTATGGGGTGCCTAATTCCCATATCGAGTAATATGAGATATCTTGATTATGAGTGTAAGTTCCCCAAGTTTTGGATGTTTATCAATTTGTACCAGAGCTAGTTGTCTGTTTCTTGGAAAGGGGTTGTGACAAAGTGTTTTGACCAACATGGAAGTTGAGTGAATTGTTATTTGCTGGATCAAACTCTTATCATTAGGCCAAAAACTATAATTAATAGTTAAGACGCAACTCTTTCTACTTAAGAGTGTAGCAGTCCAAACATCATGATTCGTTTGTGACTTGGTCTACCTGACTTTCGTCATGAGACAATCGGTGTACTCCCATGTAATTATCTCTCCCTTTGTCAAAACTCTTCGATGATGACTTGAGTCATTTTAGTTGGGACTCACACCAGTTGGATGTGAAGAATACTTGTAGCATGGATGTTCCTCTAGGATTTGAAGCTTATAGTGAAGGAATAAGGCATGCCTCCTAAAGGAGGTCTTATATGGTCATAAGCAATCTCTAAGAGTTTGATTTGGAAGATTTACAAAACAATGGTTTGCTTATGATACAAGCAAAGCCAAAGAGACCATACTTTATTCATAAAACACTCCCTTATAGGTAAACTTACTATACTATTTGTCTATGTAGATGATATAATGATAGCGGGAGATGATGAAACAAAGAAATTGACTTTAAAGGAAAAATTGACATCTCAATTTGGAATGAAAGATCTAAAAAAACTCAAGTTTAGCTAATTCACAAGCCTCACAATGCAGGTTTGAGGGATCCAAATTTCAAATAAATGGAAAAACGTAATTTTTAAAACAGAAAAATGATGGATGGGCTAGCGGTAGTGGGATAACCAAAGAGTGTCTTTATTTGATACACTGAGTAGAGATGGTCAGCTTCGGATTCTTGAGATGGTTCTAGGTATTAAAGTCCATTTCTTTCCTTAGGAAGTGCAATCCTCCTCCCCAGGTCATGCCCTTGTAAAACACAAAGATGGGGAAAACATCGCAAAGCAATTGAGGTCATATGTTAGTTTTTTGATGGAGATAAGACTTGTAGAAAGTTTTGGTACATGTAGAACTTTTTTAAGAATAAGTTTGCGAAGCAATTGAGGTCATATGTTAGTTTTTTGATTGAGATAAGACTTGTAGAAAGTTTTGGTACATGTAGAACTTTTTTAAGAATAAGTTCCGAAGATAAATAGATATCTCCATATCCTGCAACTGTAGTTAAAGAGTCACTGGCAACAATAATTTTCCTATTGCTTGGAGATGGAGTATAAAAATGAAAGAGTTGAGGCTAGTATGTCATATGATTTGTAGCTCTCGAATCCACAATCCAAGAGTTAGCACTATATGAGATACTCGTACAAGAAATATTAGCTGAGAGAGCAAGAAAGTACAATTCATAAGTTTTCTCAAGTGTTCCCAGTAGGTCTTTCAGTCTTTTTATCTCCTCAATGTTGAATCCTCCCTGTGTTGATTTTCTGTCAGACATCATGGAGATGGAAATCAACAACTGGTTGTCTAATGGGTGATTTTACCAAGGGAAAACAACAATGAAGGCTGTAATAATGAAACTACAGCAGTTAAGGTTGCACCCTCTTGAAGATAAAATGGCAATGAAGGCAGTAAGTGGTAAAATAGAGGCATGGGCTCCAGGAAAAACTTAGAGCTCTGATACCATGTGAAAAAGTGTGTAGGCAGTAAGCAATAATTATGGAATTACTTTTCTTGATCTCTAAAAGAAACAATTCATTATTGGTATTTAAAGGAAAAATGAAATCCTAATAAATGGAAATAAATCTCCTGAAATAAAGGATAAGGAAATAAATCTCCTGACATAAAGACTCTAGACCTGGGGCAAATCTACCAAATAAACTCCTCATCCCAATCCCTTAAGTTTAGGGGTTTCTTATAAAAAAAATATATTTATTATCCGATCAATCTATATTTATTGGACAGTAACTGTGCAATATTTACGCCCATATTTCAACAACTACGATTACATTAATCCTTACTCCTTGCACATGACTTCGAAAAGATGAATTATGGTTTATCATAAAAAGTAATTGATATTAATTCCTTACGTTTATGCTTCAATACGCTTTCAAAATGTGATAATGCAGTCTGAAGGTTAATTTATGTTAAAATAAATACGCATTTTTGTCTAACTCCAGGTTATGCTAGATACTGTGGGTCCAGAACTACAAGTTGTCAACAAAACTGAGCACCCAATTTCCCTTGAGGCTGACACATTGGTTGTCTTAACTCCTGATCAGAACAAAGAAGCTGCTTCAAATCTTTTGCCTTTAAATTTTAATGGGCTTTCAAAGGTCAGTAATGGTATATCTTTAAGTTTTAACAAATGTTTCTGAAGGAAGAAGGGGTATTGTATGTATGTTGAATAATGGCTATATCTTTTTGAGGTTTGCATACATGTGTATAGTAATAGTAGTCAAGTGCGTCTTGTCTTCATCTGATTTTTTATCCAGCTGTTTACTTGTGGCATCTTGGTCTTTCATCCATATTATTATAGTAGCTACTTGGTTACTTGGAGAAGCAAGAAGCAGATTGTGGTAGCTAGAAGCAACGCTGAAGCAGAATTTAAGGCTTTGACGACTAGTATACATGAAGGTTTTTGTTCCAATGGATGCTCAATGAACTAGGAATTTCTTTAAAAATACTATGAAAGTCTTGTGCGATAGTAAGCTGCAATTATCACTGCTCCAAATCTAATTCATTGTTAGAACCAACATTTTAGATATTGATCACCACTTTTTAAAAAGGAAAAGTTGATGATGGGTAGTTCCTTGTAGCCACTTATGGTGTTGCTAGATTTCAATCCATATTTCCTTAATCATGGAAAACAGATTTATTCTCTTGATACCTTGGACTCATTTTCATGCAAATTCTATTTTCTATTTTCTCACTTCATAATAATAAGAAGACTATTGGAGCCTCTGCCCTCATACCAGAGGCTCCTTTGTATAAGCAGGATTAATATAAATAATTTACTTTTTATTTGAAAACCAATAACACCTTTACCTCTTGATTGTGAAATGTGAAGACTGAGTTTTGAAACTAATTTTTCACTAGTTTATGCCTTGCTCAGAAGTTTCGCTTTATTGATAATCTGTTTGGTATTTTTGTTGAAGATTGGGCTTGCCTAAGAATCTCAAGCAGGCCCCGTATGTGTTAATTTTAGAGGATTTGATTTTGGCAAAGATATTAAAAGGCTTTAGTGCTGGTCTCATATGTAGTTATCTGGTGTATTTGGTATAAAGATATTCTGTTATCTTTATTTTTGGTTGCTGCATGTGTTCACAGGAGTTAAACACTCCTCTCCCCGATAATGGCTGATTATTAAAAAGGGTATACACTAAGAAATATGAGTGTAACACATTGGATCACAAGCCAATTAACTGAATTGTACACATGTGTGGTTATAGGGGAGAAGGGGAGGTACAGAGGAACAGGACTGAAATTGGGGAGAGCGTGAATACCACGAGTTGTTTTTGTTTCTTCTTTTCCATCTCCCATACACATTGACCAGACAGAAGATACTGAATAATACATTCTTTCTGATACCAATTCTTGTTCTCTGTAACTACTTTGTTCCTAACTCTCCACCTGGCATGCCACCAGACAACAAACATTTTAACTCCAGGGCCTAATTATGTAAGCCCTAGATCTGAACTAGGCATGATTGACATATACCAATCAGCTTGTAGGGGGAATTTTGGATACTGGTTTCAGATTAGTAGGAATTACAACACATAATTGGGATGAATAACTCTGACTTTAGATCCTTCACTTAATTGTTCGTTTGATTCAGCTTATTTTGGTGAGAGCATTGCATATTTTGTTGGTTTTCTAGGAGAACTTTCAAAAAATAAAGTGATTATTGTCCTAAAATTAATTTCCACCAAACATGTGATTAAGCCCTGTTGGCCGTTGGTATATTTTGTCTATTCTTCAAGCAATTTCTTTTATACCATATTACTTCTATCTTGGTTAGGTAGAGCTTTTTTTCTCCTTTTCTTTTTAGGCTCCTAGGTTAGTGTACAATCTTTTCTATTTATTCTGCCACTTTTTAATTGTTGCTTATAAAAAAAATATTATACAATTTTACTCCAAAATTTACAATAATATAACTTTATGCCTGGTGTCACCAAAAGCCATAGTTTCTTGATGGTTGATACATGTAGGTCCTTGATGGCCACGAAAAATATTCAGATATGCTTTAGATTATATTTGTAGAAAGATTGTAATAAAGGTGGGGCATATGGATATCAAGAGGCAGCATGATATTGATACTTTGGCAAAAGGAATACGAAAACTGAATACGGGACAAAGCCTGCATTTTAGTGGTTGATGTTTCCTTTATTAATGCTATATTTATAAAATTGGCAAGGACTTGTAAGATGTGCTCATAAGTTTGCATATTGATTTAAAAAGACCATAGGAAGGGAAGGAAGTTTTGTGAAACTAGTATTCTTCTTAGACATGCAAGAGAGAAAATTGATCGTTAAACTGGAGGGAGTTTCTGAACAAATGGCGGCACTTTCTGTTTTCTCTTTCTTCATTCCAAGACAGGCTGTTTAATATTTGCCTAAAGATCCCAATAACGAAGAGTATGCAAGTAGATTTGAAATTTAGTGACATAGGCTCCAAGTCTGTAATTAATGATTTTATTTTGTGTTACTTTAGGTGTCTATAATAGACATGCTGTGTAATATAATGTTAATAATAATCTTGTATTATTAAGGAATTATAACAATTCCAGTAGCTCTAATCTTGACCATTTTACTCTAAAATTCTTATATAATAACAATTTTCGGTTTTACAAATTTAGCTTCTTATTTCGCATGTTGTACTTTGTCTATCTGTACCGTGTAGTGTTTGCTTAACAGGAGGAATCTACAATTTTGCAGGCTGTGAAGAAGGGTGATACTATTTTTATTGGTCAATACCTGTTTACTGGAAGTGAAACAACCTCAGTGTGGCTTGAGGTAATGCAACCTTGGATGGATTAGTTCTATCTTCAATGATTCTGCAAATAGTTTTTGCTGACTATTTTAATAATTTTGAAATTATAGGGTTTAGATAGGGAACGGAAACTTTAAATAACATGATAATAGGTTGACATGTTCTTATAATTATAATATCAGGAATAATGCATATGATTGGTACTGGTTGCAATTCTAACCTAGTTAGGATTATAACTTGTATAGTGATGCAATGGCATTGTTATCTTGATTTTGAAAAGGATGTTCTTATTATTATAATAATAAAACCTGTTTCTAGATGTGATGTATTACTATACTAATACTCCTATCTACAGCTATACTAATAATTAGGTCATGTACTAGTAACTAGTACAAACCCATTAATATACTAAGATTAATAATATGATGAGGACCAACATTGATTAGTGTTGTAGAAGAGGGCCTTGATTGGTTTTGTATCTAAAATATATTTTTTGGGAGTATTTTGTGTTTAAATTTTATTTGTTGACAAGGGTGAGGACTACTTGGTCACAATTCTCATTCATGTTTAATGTACCTTTTGTCACTTTATATACTGTTATAATTATAGAAATAAGGAACAAATCTAATATCAAGAATATCTTGATTATATATGTATTATTAAGAGTGTTTTTATTTATTCTCGTATCTTATCTTGTTTGTAGAGGATATCAAATTTCCTCTATTATGTTGATTTTGTTTTTTTCAATATAAATAAAGCATTTGTGTTATCTCAGAAACATATGGTTTCAGTTCAATATTTCTCTCTTTCCTATAGTTTAGTATATTCTAACAGGTACTGTCATATCTATTTCCTATTCCCTCTTTCTTGTAAACAAAGGAATCTGCTTTTGTTTGTTTCCCACAATATTTTAGGAATAAGAATTAATCTATGAACTTTATATATTTAGAATCCTTAAATTGACCTGTAGAGATTAGAAGTTAGTATTAATTTGTGATTAATGTTGTAAATGAGAATCGGTTATCATTAATACTTGTAAACAGTTTATTCTATTAAGGGGGATAATATAATCAAACAAGGTATGAAACCAAAATTTCTTGACACTCTTTTTTCCTCTTAATATCTGTTGTCATTTTTTTTTTCTTGATCTCTTAATCCATATTCATGACCATAATAAACAGAAAAGAGTAAGGTAAAGCTATTCCATTTCAACAAAATACCCACAATCTCCATAGCATCTAATCTGCTAGCCCAATCATGATTTTCCTGTCTCTGGTGGGGAAAGTTCTTCCCTTTTTGGCTGGTTTTGGGTGAAGAGGGTTTTGACACTCTGGTTTGTAGCATATGCTCCAGTCCTCTGAGCTACAGGCCCTAGCCTGTCATTCAACTGGATATTAGAGGACCTTGAAATGGGAAAAACATCTCTTTTTGCCTTGGATAATTGTAGCAACATGCTTGCTGCTGCTTATTTGCACTTAGCTTTTATGAGGAAGTGATTTAAGATATAGAATGCAGAAAGTAAAATACTGCTTATACTCAGTCATTATTAACTCATCATCATCATCATTACTCAATTAGTTTTTATTTCTGTAATGCAGGTCAGCGAAGTGAATGGTGATGATGTCACTTGTGTCATAAAAAATTCTGCTACTCTTGCTGGGTCACTGTATACTTTACATGTCTCACAAATTCGTATTGATCTTCCCACTCTAACCAATAAGGATAAGGAGGTGACTATAAAAAATCTGTGTGCATAAAATAATGAGATGCAAACTATATGGTCAAATTTCTTTTCTACTTTTGTGCTTGAGAATGTAGTTTTCAAATTTTAATCTATATTCATGAGTACATTTTAGGAATGAAATTGGAATTATTTCTTTGTTGAAATTATAACTTATTTTAGGAGCTTTATACTCAATTTTCTTTCGAAAAGAAAGACTTATTTCTGTTAATTTGAGAGGAAACTTTTACTTATTTAAGAATCCAAAAGAATCAGGATTGGTTTTCTTTAGGTTTTGGTAGAATTAATTTTGAAAGAATTGGTCTGTGAAGTTGATTCTAGAAAATATTATGTTAGGGAATTATATTCTAAAAGTGAGTTTTAAAGCATTGATTTTGTCTGGATGGTAAAGTAGAATGACCTTAGAAGTGTAAATATGGGTATGTTTTTAAAAATTTTGTAGGCCCTGCACCCCAAATCAATTATTTTCACTTTGGAATTAAAAAAAGTTTGTTTCAAAATCAATTGTATATTCTGCAAAAATTGATTTTTCTCACCTTATAAATTGATCAAACAGCTTGATTTACTGTTGAAATCAGTTTTGTATCGGCAAAACAATTAGGCTTTTAAAACAGCGTGTGTGATAAACTATGTTGTCCGTACCAACCACAAGACTATCATGATATAAGTTACAACATTTATTGTTAGTTTCTTACAGTTCTGCTAATCTTGTCATTTCCTTGCTAACTCAGGTAATAAGCACTTGGGGTGTTCAAAACAATATAGACTTCCTCTCATTATCATTCACCAGGCACGCAGAAGATGTTCGCCATGTAAGGGTTATTGCTGATAGGTTTCATCCATATCTTATTCATAATTTTGAGTTATCATAGTTGGTCTCCATGGTATTTTTCTTCTGTTCTTTTTTGTCTGCCACCATTGTTCCTAAAACTATTCATTTAGTATATCGTGCCATTAAGACTGGGATTAAGTATTTGAAAATCCCATAATTACCAGGATTTGTTTCCTTAGAATTAGCTCTCTGTATTTCCTAAAATAACCAGAACACACATGTATTTTTAGTTTTAATGGCCTTATTATTGTATTACAGAAGAAATATATTATTCCTCTAAAGTTGAGAGCCTTGAACTTTATTTTTCCAGAAGCACTCAACTGTTTTGGCTGTCTTTTTCAAAAGCATAGGGGCCTGTATAGTAAATGCAAAGCACAGAGGAAGGCAGAGTGATTTACTTATTTATTTGATGTAATTTACTTTTAACTTCTAAATGTGTAATATTGTACTTGTACAGTGTTGTTGATTTAGTAAGTCATTTTCTTTATTTTTGTTTTCTTCAATGCACTGTAATGAAATTTTACTATTTGTTATTTGACAGGCCCGTGAGTTTCTCTCTAAATTAGGTGACCTCAAACAAACACAGATCTTTGCAAAGATTGAAAATATAGAGGTGAGAAACTTCAAATCTTTTTGAACCGTATTACAAATAAAAGCAGTAGTTCAAGATTGTTGGGGTGTGTGGTTTATTGATTTTGAACTGCATCTTTTGTCTGTAAATTGTAATAGGGATTGACTCATTTTGATGAGATATTGCGAGAAGCAGATGGTATCATCCTCTCACGTGGAAATTTGGGGATAGATCTTCCACCTGAGAAGGTTTGCTTTTAATTCCGGACAGAAGATCCAAAGTTTATGATTCATTTATAAGCAGATAATAGTTATTATGATATTGTTTCCGTTTGTCTGGTTGTTTTTCTCAGCCTGTGTCTGCATATAATCTGCATATGGCTATTTATAGCAGTATTTTCTTACTGCACAGTATTGAACTTGTTGACAACTCCCTAATGAACTACGTATCCCTTTTATACTCATAAAAACTTGTGACCTGCATAATATAATAATTTTCTCATATCTTGCATATATCTATATGGATTTGGCAGGTGTTTTTATTCCAAAAGGCGGCTATTTACAAATGTAACATGGCTGGAAAACCTGCTGTTGTCACACGTGTTGTGGACACTATGACTGACAACCTAAGACCTACTCGTGCTGAAGCAACTGATGTTGCCAATGCAGTCTTAGATGGTATGTTTTATTTTCTTGTTGTAGTTCATTTTGTTATAATGTGAGTCAAGTTTTGATTTTGATGGATTTATAGACTATAGCATAGGTTGCACTGCATACTCCTATTATTTTTAAATCATAAGGGAAAGAATGCTATTGCATCACTATACTGGTTGCAATCCTAATTAGGTTAGCATTACTACCTGTACAGGTCATATGCAGCATTTTATTAATAATCCTTCAAATTTACGGTGCTAATCCATGGCTCTATTATCGCTAAATGTTTTCTTTTTTACCCATTTTATGGATTTATGAATTATCCAGTCACTAGCATTAGATGCACTGTATGATTCTGTTTATTTATTAATACTTCCATTTTTATGGTGTTTATTAATGGTTGTATCTTAATTTGTTTTTTCCATTTTGATGGTGTAGGAAGTGATGCAATTGTTCTAGGGGCAGAGACTTTGCGGGGATTATACCCTGTGGAGACTATTTCCACTGTTGGAAAAATTTGTGCCGAGGTGGGAACTAGAATGTAGTTTTTAACCATACACTAAGTTAGTCCCCAAACACAATGAGAGTCTGATAACTTTTTAAGGTGCTGGCAGGCATTCTCTTAACCAAATGCTCTTTGCAGGCAGAGAAAGTTTATAATCAAGATATATATTTCAAGAAGGCTGTCAAATTTGTGGGTGAGCCAATGACTCATTTGGAATCAATAACTTCCTCTGCGGTACTCGTCTTTTTCACTAAAATTTATTTAGGGTGGTTTTAATTTTTTTTCCCTCTCTGCCATTATACTCGCTTAAAAATTTTTTGCTTAGTAAAATACATATCTGGGAATAATTTCCTTGTGTCAACATGCAGGTTCGGGCAGCCATCAAGGTTAAGGCTTCTGTTATTATTTGTTTTACTTCATCCGGAAGGGCTGCAAGGTTTCATTTCAGTTTTTCGTAACAGCCCTTTTATTATTTTAAGAATTTTCTCATGCTCTGGTTACCGATTCAAATGTTTGTGCACTTTGTTTATTAATAATTAATTATGTTGCACTTTTGACGTCTTGCTAACTAATCATTTGAGTTATCTATTATTGTGCAAATTTGTAGGCTGATTGCCAAGTACCGTCCAACCATGCCCGTGATATCTGTCGTCATTCCTCAACTAAAGACAAATCAACTTCGATGGACTTTCACTGGAGCTTTTGAGGTATTTAACTGATAACTGGACATAAGTTGTTTTATGGAGTATTCACATGAATCCTGAAGCTGGCCTTCTGTTATAAGTAAGAGTCAGCATGATTCGGTCCTTTTGAGTCAGCTCACTCTTGAATATACTTTTTAAACTTGGTGCTTAGTATATATTCTGCTGTAATGGAGCTTGGTAAAACACCTGATTGAATTAGCTCCTATTATACTACTGACTAAAACTATTCATAGATGTTTTTTTCCAATTGTATCAGCTTCTTGTACCATTTACAACTTTAGTTTTATGTACAGTGGAATAATGATTTTACAAGTGATCAATTCTCGTGTGTTGTACGTTGTCTTTGACTTTTGTAAAATCTTTAGTTTCTCTTTGAGGCACTACGGTGAACCTTCATTTTGGTGTATCCACTAATCAAAAGCAGTGCCTCGAAACCTTGTGGATAGTCCGTAGCACATACAAACTTTGCTTGTTTGTATTCATTTCCATGAAAGCAGGCAGCAATTTTACGAATATAAAAAATTGATTTGATAGGGAAAATGGAGACAAAATGTTATTGTTCTGTGATTTTTTAATCTCGATTTAAACTGACTGATTGTTTTCATTCTTTTCTTGACTTGTATTACAACATTCTGCTTTGAAACTAATGTGTTCTTGTTCTTTCTTTTTATGATTCTATGGCAGGCTAGACAATCACTTATTGTGAGAGGTCTTTTCCCTATGCTGGCTGATCCACGACACCCAGTAAGAATTATTTGACGTCAATTGATTTAGTGATGTAAAATGGAGAATGGGAACCCATGTAGATCTCAAAACCTCGGACCGTCTAATATTTAAAATCTTAATACTGAATGTGCCTTATATAATGCAAATCAATTAAAGAAATTCTATTATCAAACCTAACTTTCCCAATTCAAAATAGCAACTAAAATACTAGTCCGACTGCAAGTGTTCCAAGGCCTCAACATCTAATCACCAATTTCCAAATTACTACTGTTTTATACCTTAAATCTTAATTTATTTCCGGATTGAAACTAGGTACAATACCAACGTCCTGCCTTTTGATTTCCCTCATCAGAAGCAGTTTTCTAGGATTATTGTGATCTCGGGTGACATTTGGGTTTGGATTTGAATATTCTTTTATTCCATCTATTTTGGAGCCATTACAAAACTGTAAAAGTTTATATGGTATTGCTCAGGTATATTTGTGGTCATTAACTTGTTAACATGAAAGCATGTCTTTTGGGTGTACAGGCCGAGTCTAAAAGTGGAACAAGTGAATCAATTTTGAAGGTTGCTTTAGACCATGGGAAGGCTTTTGGTATCATAAAGCCACATGATCGGGTTGTTGTTTGCCAGAAAGTTGGTGACTCCTCAGTTGTGAAGATTATTGAGCTTGACGATTAGCACATGGATCATTTTCAAGGTTGCATTATCAGGTTTCTTTGTTTTAGCATTTTCTGTTGTATGCTGTTATAATAAAAACACTTGAAAGGTCCATTAATAATGTGTATCACATTGGAAGAAATGCACTTGGCGAATGGATGTCATCCATTCCAAGCATGCCAACTAATTATAACACGACACCACAGTTAATTTCCAGTGGATTCAATCCAGTATAAATTGTTCCACTTAAAACTTAAAACAAGTCATTTAGTGACAGAGACCTAAATACCGTTTGAGTGATATGTGTTTAACAAACATACTTTACAATTTATTTTCTAAATACCTCATGAACCATAAACTACACTTAAAACTTTAGCTTTTTGGGAGCTATATTTCAAAATAAAGGAAGCAACAATTTTCAAAAACTCACATAAAATAGTTCATAAAAACATAGTACTATACTTAAATATCTTTATATACAAAGAACTACATCTAAAAAACTAGTGATTTTATAAATAACTCATAAAGGAGGTTCAAAGACAATATTTAACTTTAAAAAATTATTCTAGGGTTAGGGTTTCACAACCCATAACCTTAAACCTTAAAAGGAAATTTGATTAGTAAAACTTGAAGAAGAGGAGGAGAATAAGTGATGTAAAGGAAACAAACGGTAGAGGAAGAATGAATCAAGTGATCTTTATGCCTTTTGTAGTAAGGAACCCTCTTTTCAATCAGTTCTCAACTTTGTTTCATTTCAAATGAGGCAAGAAATCAATTTAGAGCTATTTATACCTAACTCATAGCATATCCTAAATTCATTGAGCGTATGGGTGAAAATCACCTCATTGCATTCGTTGAGCGAATTGGTAAAAATCACCTTATCACTGCCTTAGTTCCGCCAATCGAATTCACTCCAAAGAGTAAAATAGGAAACTCTAGTACTTGCAGCTACAGTTTGCTGATTAGTTTACTCTTTGGTGAAAAATTGTGCCAAATCCTTTGTATTGTTTTCAAAGTGTTTGATAGAATGGCTCCAGAGGTAAAATCCTTTGAATTGTAAGACTCAAAATAGCTGAGCAGTTTTGAAAATGGCTAAGTGGTTTGGAAACGATTGAGCAATTGTGGAAACGATTAAGCGGTTAAAAAACAACTGAGCAGTTTATGCAAAAAAAAAATAAAAAAAATTTCACATTCATGTTTTGCTAAATTGTGCTGAGTGAAAACAAATTGACTTGACAATTTTCCCGAGAAAAGACATTCGGAAACTAAATTAAAGAGAGGTTTATTAATTTCTTATTTAATATTCTAGACAACTCTTTGGATGTTACATTCTGCCCTTGTATGCTTTCAGAAATTCATTGTTAAACTTGGTAGATCTGCATAATTTTACTGCATAATTCAGTTTAACCGTGTTTTATTTGATTCAAAAGTGGTGTTAAGTTATAATTTTATATGATGCACACGAAGGTTGGAAAGCTTTAACTATATATTGACTTATGCAACTTGAAAATGATGAAATGAATAGTAAAACGTGTACACTGTCCACCACCTTTGTGGCTGTTTTGTGTTTTAAATCCATGCTATGTAATTCGAACCAAAATCAGGAATTTCTATCCATACCATAAAAAATCAAGTGTTTAGTTTGTAAGCATAAATTAACGTTCCAACCTAATTTGGAATATATATATATATGTATATATATTACAGCAGTAGTGTTTCTTCACCAACAATCAGCTTCAGCAGCATGGTTTTTGCAATCAGTAGAAGCTCTCTGCATAAGGAGCATTGCAATGTATAAATCTAACTAATGAAAAGAGAGTCTCTGCAGAATCATTAACCAAACAAAAGAGAGCTAAATTTGATTTACGTTTTATTGGTTGCCCAAATGAAAAATAGAGTTTGTCTTGGAATATATATATATATTGTTATGCCTGAGATTCACTTCAAAATATAGAGTAAATTTGAAAAAAATTACCTGAATTTCGTGCAAAAACTGGATCTAGACTTGTGCTGCCACTGGAGGCATATTATATAACACAGGTGCCCTCTGTTAAAAAAGGAAAACCAGTTTAAACAACCTTTATTTTTTTTAGTTTTTTTCAATAATCTCTGAAATTAAAATAAGAAGTTTTCACACTAATTAACGTGATCAATCTCATTAACTCAAATGCAGTCAGTTTTTTTTCGTTATATTATTTTTCCTGAGAATATAAACATAGTCTTCTACTTTAAACCTATTTGGACTAACTTCCACCTGAACATTCTTTAGAAAATAAAATTATTTTTTCCGTCAAATGAAATTATTTTTTAAATTTATATAATTTAATTTCTCTAAAATTATACTTTTAGTTAATGACTAAAGTAATTTTAGCTTTTAAAAAAAATTGCTTCACTATTTTATTTTATTCTATTTTCTAGAAGTGTTTAAAGGGAATTATTATTCAATCTGACTTTTTATATGCCAACAACATTTTGTTTTTTAAAGTTTTAGGCTAGTTTGATTAAAATTAAAAAAAAAAAGCAACGATTCTAGAATTAAAAAAAAATAGTAATTATGTTTAGAATTATTTTAAAGGTAAAAGTATAATTTATGGTTGTTTACCATCATAAAAATCATTATCTTAAAAAAATGAAAAAAAAAATCTTATTTTGATAAGATTCTTTCACCAAAAAAATTAGATTTTAAATTCTTATCAATTTCTAATTATTTGCACAAACTGAAAAGAATCTAAAATAATCAGTCTTTTAAAATTATTTTTTAATAAAAAATAACCTACATATATATTTTTGCTGGCATAATCACAAATTCTAATAAGTATATTAATTTTTATATTAATTATAACTTTAGGAATCATGTTAAGAATAATTTATGATTGATCAATGGATAAAGAACTTTGAACTAACAAGGCATCATAATTAAATTGTTTTTCCCATGATCCTGTTGAAAACAAAGGAATTTGGAAGCCTGAGTTGTGGAAAAAAAGGTATGATGTACCTGAACTTGTTCTGGGAATAGCTTCTTCCATGTTTGAATCTCTTCCTCATTCTCAAGCCTTCTAATTCCTCCATAGTACCCACCTATTCGATCACCTTGTTCTTCTTCGATTTTCTTTCTACACAACTTTATTCGTCTCATATTTGATATTTCAGGGTATTGCCTGAACTCCACCATCAATGTATCTATCACACAACAACAATAGATGCACTTCACAACACATGGTTCTCTTTCTCCACTTTTACTAAGGAAAATGCTAAAAAGTTACTAAATATAAATTAAATAAATTCTGATTTAATTAGTCATTATAAGAAATTTAAAATCATTAACTTTCTTCATTGTTATTTAAAAATGAATAATCGATATTTAATTTAAAAATATTAAAAAATAAATAAAATCATGACATGATCAGATTGTATCGCAGGTTTTTGTAGAGAAAACATGGAATCAATATTTTCTTACCATTGTAATGACACTGACAAGAATTGTGATTACATGAGTCCAAGTGACCAATAACAGCGTACCACCAATCTGCAATACATCTCACATCTTATAATTTTTGTATATCAACTTAAAATCAGTAACACTTTTCTTAAATCAAAAGGGCTAGTTTTTGTTCCTGCATTGAAAAAATTAGGGTAAATCCATTCAATTTCAAATATTAGGAATTACTTTCTCTATTCTTAAATGTAAGAAAAAAAAAGTTATGTTTGATAAAAATAAATATAAATAAATTTTAATTAGTTTAGTCCTATTTGATGTTAATTCTTTATAAAAAGATCTTTGTCTGTAAACTTAAACACAATCTTCAATCATTAGAAATACTTTATAAAAAGTAACTCAGCATTATAAAAAAATACGAATATTAAAGAACTTAAGTATTAGTCTTACTTAGTGGAAAAATAATTAATTTGGCTTAAATTTAAATATATAGGTACTGTTATTATGAGATATGGGTATTCAACTCAAGTCTATGAAAATATACGTTCCTGAAATTAATTATTTTTTAAACTTTTATTCATTTTCAATACTTAAATATTACTAATATATGGTTTTATATTTCCATTCAATAAAAAAAATTCAATACAAACTAAACTTACATAAGATGGTATTTGACCGTTTACTTTATAAAGAGTGTATTTTTTAAGAAGTTTTTCGTATTTGTGAATTATTATTCTTCAAAATTACAAATTCTGAAAATCATTAATCCTAAAAATAAATAAAATATAATTAGTTTGTTAAATATTTAATATATATATATATATTTATTTATTTATTTATTTATTTATATTTATATAAGCTTATTGGCAGTCAAAATGGATTGATATTTTTATGAAAAAATTTAATAATTTACCATGATCAAATAAAACTAATCTGATATGTTCATTATGCTAAAACTTTCATTTTAACTCACAAAATTTAGATCCTTACCTCTTATAACAAGAATTATGATAAAGATAACATAGAAAGCATTAAAAAAATATTTAGAGTATCACTTTCTACCATACGTCACATAAC
>Ga0099825_1002533_pt1 | contig 24288 bp, 22 predicted proteins | sample SiratroredBW_FD_76838 | JGI IMG/M metagenome (GOLD analysis project Ga0099825, IMG submission 76838) | Root nodule microbial communities of legume samples collected from California, USA - Siratro red BW | ecosystem: Host-associated > Plants > Roots > Nodule | place: USA: California | collected... | reverse complement strand
TTTTTTTTTTTTTTGTTTCCTATTTTTTCTCTTCTTCTTTTTTTTTTTTTTCTTTTAATTTTTTTTCCATTTTGTTTTTGTTTTGTGTTTTTTTTTTTTTTTTTTTTTTTTTTTTTTTTTTTTTGGTTTTTTTCTACCCTTCTGAATCTCTTTTTTTTTTTTTTTTCTGCCAAACCGGAAAAAAAAGAAACAAAATTATTTTTTTTTTTATTTGGAATTTATTTTCCTTTTATTTTTTTTTTTCTTTTTTTTCTTTCTTTTTTTTTTGAGCATGGTTTTTTTCAAACCTTCTTTTTTTTTTTTTTTTTTTTTTTTCTGCCAAACCGGAAAAAAAGGAACCAAAATAATTGTATTTGTAATTGGAACTTCGTTCTCCTGTTATCTTGTTTTTCCTCCTTACTGTTTTCATCGATTATACTAAATGATAGCCATATCTTTGATCTGGATTTATTGTACTGGAATCTTCTGCCATAAATAATTGGGAAGACCTTTTCAAACATAGCTTAGCCTTCATGATTATCAGTTATACAAATTATGATTTTTTTTTTTGTAACTGAATATGTATGGGGCTGATAGGAATTGGATTCTTAGTGTTATTTCCAAACTGACAAGTTTTTAATTTTGACCTGGTTTAGTTGGGACAGAAACTAATTTTTTGAACTCTGTTGTTCAAAGTGAAACTTGTGAGCTTTTTCTGTACTGAAGTGGTGCAGTACTCTCAGTATGAGTAGTATTAATGCCTTTTTGTTGATTTGTAGGCCTCACACGGGCTCTTTTTCTTTGATATTTATGTGATGTGCGACTTGATCTGGCGACAAGTGCCCAATTATTTATTCACTGTTGTGTGGCTCCTTTCCTTACGAATAAATTGTTTGACATGCCGGGTCAATCTTGAGCGTACATGCATGTCACTCTGAAACAATTTTATGATTCATTTTAAAGCTATTCAAAGAATAAAGGCTTGGTGAGCAATTTTTGCCATCCAATTATGTATTTGGGTTGAGTGGAAAGCTCAAATTTTAAGAACATCTGATTGCCACTTGATATGCTTCGATTTGGGTGGCAATTGTGGCTTCTCCCTTGTTCTCTCATAGTTGTTTCAAGGGAATTTTCCTTTAGAGGCTTTGTTGCCTCTGCAGCATTCTTTGATATTCTTTCTTCCTATGTCATTATTTTCTATTTCTGTTTTGAAAAGATAACTTGTTGTCCTCCTTGTTGGTACTTTCCTCTCAATATTTTTTCAATAAAAAATGGACATAGTCTGTGTAACCCTTTTACTTATAGCACCTTTTCTTCCCCGATATTTCAATTAGAATGTTATTTGTGGTGAAAGCATGTGCTCTTTCTTATACTTGCAGGATGGCCTTTCTGTTCCAACACGTAGCATTTGTCAAATGCAGTCTCTGTTGTTGTTAATCATGAGCTATGTTGCCAGCATACTAGTCTGCAATAAAGCCTCAGCAGAAGTACTTTCTGATCAAGCTGAAAGCAGATGTTTCGTTGATGCAGTTGTTGTTTTCTGCAAACTCCAGCATCTGAGCCCAACCACACCTATCAAAACTCAAGTTAGCTTATTTCCTTCTTGGAATAATTGTACTTTTAATTGATTTGGTTGTTTTAGTGATTCCTTTTTTTAATGGAAAACTTCTACTATTCTTTTCTGCATTCTTAACTCAGGTTGATTTAATTGTTGCAACACATGACTTGCTTGCTGAATATGGGCTTTGCTGTTTGGGTGAAGGTGGCAATGGTGAAGAAGGAACATTTCTTAGATTTGCAATAAAGCATCTTTTGGCCTTGGATATGAAGCTTAAATCCAGCTTTAACCATAAAGAATCGGTGCAATGTGAAGAAGTGTCCAAAAACAGTCTTGTCAATGTGTCTCTGGAAGAATCAAAATCAGACACATTAGGCATCCAGATGGATTGGACCAAAATTGATGAAATAAATTCAGTTAAAAAGGATGTTTCTGAAGGAGTATCGTCCCAAGATATTTTCTTCTGCAGAGCTCATGATAAAGACAGCAAGGAAGTAGAATGTGAAAATCATGGAGGTGCTGGGACTGACAGTAAGTTAATTATGGGTGAAAATTCAAGCAATCAATCGATTGAATGTGGAAATGAACTTTCTGAAGATGAACGTGAGGAACTTGAGTCTAAAATTGACTGTGCCTTAGATCAATGTTTTTTCTGTTTGTATGGATTACATCTAAGATCTGATTCATCGTATGAGGATGATCTAGTGATGCACAAAAACACAAGCCGAGGAGATTATCAAACTAAAGAACAATGTGCTGACGTTTTCAAGTATGTTCTTCCCTATGCAAAGGCATCCTCTGTAAGTTTTCTCAATCCATAACTTGTGTAGTACAACTTCTACATGGAATATTGTACAGAAAATTTCATTTGTAATTATATTTTGCTAAAATATTATGTATTAGAGGACGGGACTGGTCAAACTTCGTAGAGTTTTAAGAGCTATCAGGAAGCACTTTCTGCAGCCACCGGAGGACCTCTTAGAAGGAAACCCTATAGATAAGTTCCTAGATGATCCTAATCTATGCGAGGAAAAGCTCTCAGAGGAGGCTGGATCTGATGGATTTCTTGAATCTATTACTGAGAGAATGTTTCCTGATGCGGGTGGCCTTGTTCAGTATAATGCAACATTATTGAGAAGGTAACATTGTACAGTAGTGTAGGTGCTTTTTTTTTTTTTAATTTGTTTTATATAAATGCCTCTTCTGATTTAAATTTAATGGCTACAATATATCCTTGCTATTCCTTGTTTTTAGCATCTTAAGGTTATCTCGAAGTGCATTTGACTTTCAGATCTGAGCCATATTTGGAGGTCTACTGTAACTTGTATTATTTCTTGGCTCTTTCTGAGGAAATGAGTGCCACAGATAAGTGGCCTGGATTTGTGCTGACCAAGGAAGGGGAAGAATTTGTTCAACAAAATGCAAAGCTCTTCAAATATGATCTCATTTACAATCCTCTGCGCTTTGAAAGCTGGCAGAGACTTGGAAATATTTATGATGAGGTAAGTTAGAAATGTTATTTGGCTTATTAAAACTCTGAAAGCTGTGAATTTACTAATAAACATTATTTTCTTAATTTCTAAGTATGCTGCCCTATATAATTTTATAAATGTTCTTTGGTTGCACTCAGGAAGTAGATTTGTTGCTAAATGATGGTAGCAAGCACGTTAATGTAGTAGGGTGGAGGAAGAATGCTACTTTATCTGAGAGAGTGGAAACAAGCCGAAGGAGAAGTAGACGATGCCTACTAATGAGTTTAGCTTTGGCAAAGACATCTGCTCAGAAGGTTTACCTCTATTCATATATTTACTCCTTTTAAAATTTCCCTTTATTTATACCATCTGATTCTTTAACTTAGTGGAATTCAATCAGAATGGGAATTTAACTAGAAAACTGTGTTTATACCTTCAAATGTTTTCTGCATTGACAGCAAAATTCATTGTTGCGTTAAATGCCTGATAATATTTTTCTAAGACTAGTTAAAATGTGCAGTAAAAAGCTATATGATGCTTTAACGTTCAAGTTTTATGTTATATATTTGTAACTATATATGCTTACTCAAATGCATACACTCTTTAAGAATCTTCGTGATATCATTATTGCTTGGTAATAGTATTGGTTGTTTATATATTTAACCTTTTTCTTGCTTTTGTTGTATTTCCAGTGTGAGATACATGAGTTATTGGCACTGGTATACTACGACAGTCTTCAAAATGTAGTCCCATTTTATGATCAGAGATCTGTTTTGCCCTTAAAGGATGCTGCTTGGATGACATTTTGTGAGAACTCACTGAAACATTTTAAGAAAGCCTTCACACTTAAGTATATCCTTTTTCCTTGTATATTGTTATTTTCTGGACTTCTCTAGCTTCAAGGCGATGTTTATGAACTACATGAATCTTTGTGCAGACAAGATTGGTTGCATGCCTTTTACCTTGGTAAACTCAGCGAAAAACTTGGATATTCACATGAAATTGCAATATCTTATTACAATAAAGCTATTGCTTTGAACACATCAGCTGTTGATCCTGTCTATAGGATGCATGCCTCACGCTTGAAATTATTATTTAGGCATGGAAAGCAGAATTTGGAGATTTTGAAGGTTTTCCCTCTCTTTTCTGATTACTGTACTCAATTTTGGTATTATTTTGTTTATCTGTCTTTTTCATTGTCCATTTATTCTGATTACATTAACTGTCATATCTTGTTTTTCTCTCCTTTACAATTGTAGTTAATTTAATTCAAAGGTTAACCTTCAATATTTTAATTGACTGGATAATTTGGGCACTTCATCTATACTTTTTTTTTTTTCTATGGTTTGGTCTTAAACAGGTTCTCTCAGAAAACTCCTTTAATCAATCTGTAAAAGAAGCTGTCACAAGTATCCTTAGCGGTATGGATAGCTCATCTATAAATACAAAGGAGAGATGCGTTCAGACCAATTTTGTGGAAACAAACCATGAAGAGTTGCTTAAATTGGATACTGTATGGTCAATGCTTTACAATGATTGCCTTTCTGCTCTTGAAATGTGTGTGGAAGGGGATCTCAAACATTTCCATAAGGCTAGATACATGCTGGCTCAAGGGCTGTACAAAAGAGGTGAGAGTGGTGATTTAGAGAGGGCAAAGGATCATCTATCTTTCTGCTTCAAATCTTCACGCTCATCCTTTACAATAAATATGTGGGAAATTGATAGCATGGTAAAAAAAGGAAGGTATGATTGTTCTTATCCTTTCATTTTTTAAGTTTTTGTTAATTTGATTAATGAAATGGCATTTTGTCACTAACAATTGATTTGGCAAATTTGAAGGATGCTTCGCTAATACTTTGGTAATGTTAATTAGTGTCCCAACAAAAAATTTGAAGATTTGAAAGATAGTAGTCTCTTGTAACCTTTTCTTTCTATCTCAATGGAAAGAAATTATACCCAAACTGCTTTGTGTTGTGTAACTTGAGGGATTCCTTGTCAAAATATTTTAACATTTACTGGATTTGTTATCCATTCTATGTAGAGGAAGGAAACAAAAATAGGTCCCCAACCTAGGACTAACCTATTTTGCATTATCAGGCGAAAGACACCAGGTTCTGCGGGGAACAAAAAAGCCCTTGAGGTTAACTTACCCGAAAGTTCTCGAAAATTTATTACTTGCATTCGGAAGTATTTGCTGTTTTATCTCAAACTATTGGAGGAAACTGGAGATAGATGTATTCTTGAACGTTCGTATGCTGCTCTTCGGGCAGATAAACGGGTAAATTCTAGAGTCCTGATTTACTGCTTAACTTGTCAGTAAATGATAACTGCTACAGTTTACGCTTTATTTGTTCTCATGGAAGCACTTTTATTATAGCTGTTTCTTGCACTTGATTAATGCGAATTGTTTGATTTGGCTTGTTGCCTTTTACATAGTAAGACTAAGATGGTTGGTTTAGTTAAATTAGGTGATAAGAACTGGTCCTGAATTTGAAGAATTTAGCATCAGATTTATCAAAAGGGGGAAAAATTCTAATGCAAGAATTTGATTTATTTTCCTTGTTTTCTGTTTTGTTCTTTGACTCGGGTGGATTCCTTGTCTTCCTTTCTCTTTTCAATTTTAAATTTCTTTTATATTAACATAACTGATTAACTACTGAATCCAAACCTTAGTGGATCAATTTTACGTCGATAAAAACATGGAGGTTCCTGTTGCCAATTAAAGCTAGTACGTATCCGTCAACAATAATACAGCGAATTGCACTAATTATTCATTTTTTTGCTTCAGACTCTCCTAGACCCTTCAAATGTGTTTCTTAAGCAGCCTTGGAGGCTTAACTATTTGTGTTTTATTTATGTGTGCTCTGTGCATCACCCAGGGTAAAACATTCTATTTTGTCTAGAATCCTGTAATGTCATGTTTTTAGTCACCCTTCAACCTTGACCTGCTTCATTTCTTCTGCCATTTTTGGCTATCTGGCTCACTGGTTTGATGGTATTGTAACATTATTTGTTTCTTTTATTTTCACCACAACTGCAGTTTTCATTATGCATTGAAGATCTTATACCAGTGGCTATCGGAAGATATCTAAAGGCTCTGATTTCAACTATCTGCCATTCTCAGACTGCTGCCTCTGGTTCAGCGAGCAGTTATGACATTGTGCTGGAGAGAATGTTTGCATTGTTCATGGAACAAGGGAGCCTATGGCCAGAAATATGCAGCTTGACTGAAATCGAAGGCACAGAAATGTCGGAGAGTATCATATATGGGTAATAAGATTTAATCTAGGACTTCTTTAACAAATTATGTTCACTGAGCTTCTTTGGATTGAAATACAATGTGTTTGCCATCTGTTTCTCAGTTGTCTTAACTAATTAGCTAATTTAGATTCTCAAATCTTTGCAGATATCTTCATGACTATATTGTATTATTGGAGAAAAATGGAAAACTGGAAACTCTTGAAGCAATAAATGAGAAGATTCGGAAGCGTTCAAAGAATCCAAAGTTCTCAGACAGTAATTCTGCAGAAGTTGGCAGGCATGCTTCTGTCGCTTGGTGCCGATCTCTTATATATAATTTGGCACAAATAACTCCATTATCATGTGGATTGTCAAATGGGATTCAGGTCCTTAATTTGACTGACAGTGGAATGGATAATAGCCAGTTGCTCTGCATTGATTTGCAGCCAAATGAATTATGGAGTGCAGCTTTTCAAGATCCAACTCATTTGGAAAAGATTGAAACAAGGTGGAGCTCAATTTTAGCAAAAATTAAAAATATTATCATCAATAAAGCTTCTGATGAGAATTTGGAAACTGCAAACACTTTGCTCAGAGCATGCTATAACTTTTATCGGGAGAGTTCTTCGGTAGTGCTTACCTCCGGACTCAACTTTTATTTGATTCCATCTCAATTAATAACACATATATCATTCAACCCAAGTACAGCTGGGATTGATACACTTGATCTGAGCATACCAAGGAAGCTTCTCTTATGGGCCTATGTGCTATCGCATGGACGATGTGCAAGTATCTCGGTTGTTGTAAAGCATTGTGAAGAAATTTCGAAGGTATGGTGTGAAGTGCTTTACTTAGCTGCCATATCTTTTAGCAAAACAAACCCCCTCGTAGCATATTTGTGAAGGGTGCTTGACATTCAAATCATCACATGACAATTAAATTGCGAACCACAAGTTAAATATTACTTCTATACATGACAAAAAATGCAAAATTTGTACAATTTTTCTTACCTAGTTAAAATTGAGGAGGAGTTCATTTCGTAAGCTGACCATTAATCCTTACTGCAACATCTGCTTTGTAGTCAAAGATGAAAAGAGGAAGTGGAGCATCACCTGCGTTATCAAACACATCCCCTGCTTCTACTCTTCCAGGTTATATGTCCTCTGAATAGTTGCTAGGTTTTATTTTGAAAGAAAGGGCTATGTCTAACAATGCTTGCTGGTTATAGGTAGCGGTAAAAGCGGACCAAATTCTGCCGGAGGCATTGACTTTGATTCTCCCCATGTCGCAACATTGCCTAGCGGAAATACCACTAATTTTGTGAATTCACATCCCTCCGATGACATTCAGAGGAATCTATTTGCTTCTCCCCAGTTGCATCAATGCACCACTAACGACGCAGAAAGAAGCAATTTGATAGCACACGAAGGAGATGCAGAGGGAGATTGACCTTGCTCGTGCCACGAATTTTATTAGTGCAGCCGCTTCACAGTATATCTTGAAGATGTAATCTAATGTATTTTCAACTTGTAAATCCCATTTTAGTGATAGAAAATGTAAATAAAGTTTTATTTGATAAGATCTTTAACGCTCGCATTTTTTCATCGCATGATGGCTGTAGATAGTGTCTTTTCATCTGATTGCCTTTAACACGATACATGATGAATTTAAACCCAATATTAATGTATAGATTTTCTATAATTTCTAAAATTAGGAGCAATCCAATTTCAGCTGCAGACTATTAATTTTTGCTTAATTATTGGACAACTATAGATGTCAAACAGTGTAAAGATATTAGTTTCAAAGTTTTAAATTTGTGCAGACATTGTATTGACCAAGCACTAATTATATCAGGGTTTACGTTTAAACTAAGTATTAAAGGCAACAACAATATGTATCAGAATCTCTGACTAGTTCAACATATATTTTCTCACCCAAAAAGACGCCGCACCAATTAACTGTAATAAATTTATGAATAGAACTTGACATCTGCATCAATTCAATTTAAACTATATTACCAAAATGCATTAATTTAGTTCTTTTTTTATCTATCTTTTAATGTTGTTTTACAGAATTAAAAAATACTATTTTTTTTAGCTCTTATAAAAATATTATACAATTTTCTATTTTACTTCTTCCACTCCATCTACTACAATAAATTCAGATCTAAATTATTTAAAACATAGAAGAGACATAAATGGTTTTGAAATAATAAAATGACAAATAAGAGGGAACAATTAAGTTTTTGGAATTGAGACAAATTAAATGGAACGAAAGCAAGAGTTAGCAAACAAAAAGGATTTCATGTTATTTCAAATATGATTTCATATTTATTTCTTAAAATAAGTAAACCTTAAATAAATATTAAACGATTTTTACCAAATATTTGTTAAGAAAAACCTCCAATGCTCCAACCAGTAGGTGAGCTTGAAAAAATAATTTGGAGGATCACATGATTAAATAATAAAAATAACGTATAAATTAAAAAAGAACTTATACAGTAATTTCCGTATTAAACGATATAATATTAATATTAATTATATTTTTATTAGTTTTTATGATATTATTTTTTTTCTCTTCTTTATAACATGGCTTTTGTTTTTGTTTTAAGACTTTTATGTATTTGTTTATCATTAAATAAAAAAAGTGGTATATATTTTTGTGAAAAATGTTAGAAACGTTAAGAAATTGTGTGGAATTCGGAAACCATTGGCACCTCCTTCGTGAGACTAAGACTGTCGCCGCTGACAACCAGCATAGTTTCGGTGAAGTGAACCGTCCACGGTACAAGTAAGCTCTCCCTTTATGTTTCTTCCATGTTTTTCGGGGACATTCCGGAACAGGAGTTCCTCGAGTGTTATCTCAAGTTATATTCTTAATCACCTATTCAGAAGTTACAAGTATTCTGGAACAGCTTCCGTAATCATTCCAGAATAGTCGATTTGTTCATTTTTGCAATTGTATTTGTCTAATTTTTAATTTAGTCTTCCTACTATTAGAAATTCCAAATAAATACCTCCATTTTTAAATTTAAATCAATTTAGTTTTATTTTTTTGGATTGACGCAAACACATTATCATTATATACACTATAGAATAGACATTCAACAATTCGACAGAAAGACAATAAATAATGAAGGGATCATTTTGAATAAATTGTTTGAATACAAGAAGCAAATAAATAATTTAACTATTTAACCAAAACAATTATGTCAAAAATATTACCAGTGCATCACAATTTTATGATTTTCTTTTCAAATCATAGAAAAGTATGTTTTGTTTTATTTTATAAATTAACTTTACAGGTACCATATATAAGGATTATGATCATCATGTAAGAAATTAAAGACTAAATTACTTATTTGATTTTTATAATGATATAATTTATCCAATCTCATCCTTGTATTATTAAAATCCCAATTAAAACCCTGATATTTTAGATTAATATTAATTTGATCCTTGTGTCAAATAGTTTAATAACTGTCTCCTCAATTGATAAAAAAAGTTGATATCTCAATTCAAAAATTGAGGAACTTAATTAAAACTTTAAATAATATAAGAACTAAACTAAATAAAGTATATAAATATAGAGACCAATTAAATAATTTAACCATTTAAATATTCAGAAACTTCATTGGAAATTGAGAATCCAAATTGAACAGAATATATAAATTCAGAGAACTAATTTTTAGCCTAATAACAAACAAATCTCGAAAGCTGCCAAGTACCTTGTGTAATAAATTCAAAGTGGGCTAACACATGCTGTTACTGTTATGAAAATTTTAAAATAGGATTCTACGTAGACTGACGGTAACAAGGCTATTTCATGAACAACAATTATTAATTGGATTCCAAAAAAAAATAAAAATACAAGCGTTTTAGCGTTTTATCCCAAGAACCCCAGATTATTTGCCGATTCTACTCAACTTGAAGCCGTTGGCCAACTGAACGTAATAAAAAAGGTAGGCAACGACAACAACATATTCTAAAATGTGCTCAGTTACTTGATATTTACACAGTAGGAAAAAAATGAAGGTGAAAATGATTTAATTTTAGAAAAAAGAACTATTGAACATTAGGTGTTACAGTAATGAATGCCTCTACAACTTCTACTTTTGGATTTCTGTAGTTCTATTTCTCCCACCTCGAGTTATCCAAAATACTACCATCTCTATGTCAATCAATCTTTGATCTATTCTAGATTACCGTACTGAGAACATGTGATGGATGGATCGAGAGAGGAGGGAAATGGGGTAAAAAGTTAATGTTGAATTATATGGTGTGAACATACCATCATGACTGCCAGAACAGCTCAAAATCGTTACTATACAAGGACCGGTCTTGAATTTCCAGATTGGCAACATGCCAATTAATGAGTTGAGACTGGAATAATTTACATAAAACCAGTCCAGCTGGGAAAATCCACCATTCACTTTCATCCCTGCATGCATGCATCACCAGACAGAGTAAGATTTTTCCCATATAAGCAGGCCCTTAACCAAAGTTAAACCAGATACTTACATGATACTCCATGGCTGAATGCTCGGGTGTCTTTTACTGGAAGACGATTGAGAGTTGTAGTGTATATATCCACAAAGAAATGCAACAACCTAGTTACAAATAACACAAGATCCCCAATTAAAACCAGAGATAAATGGGGCCGAAAAATAAATAATAGATTGAAGGATCACATATCCCCAGCCAGCTGAAATTCGATAGATTTACTCACAACATTTATGAATGATGTAAGATTCCACAGAGCATAAAGACGTGCAAGGCCTGCAGAACGCCTTGGTCCATGACTAAAGAGAGCATTAATTCCGACAGGAAATGGGAGAAGAATGCCGAAAGGTAATATAAACAAAACAAAGAAGACATCCACCAAAGAAATTGAATACAGCTGAAGCAGAGTAAGCAATACTAAACTAAAGTCTCCTAGAAGCAACATTGAGATTACTAAACCAACAAGGTCCTGCAGTCAACACATAAGCAAAAACAAAGAAATCAGTTATCAAATGAGGCAGCCACAAGAACTAGCAATTTTGTCTACCAAATCAGTAAAAACAATCAATACTAGAAATACCTGATGGCCAACAGGTTTTGTATTCTGAAGTATGAAAGAGAGAAGATAAAAGATATCTCTCTTCTCGTCAAGCATTTGCAAATTGTTTACATCTAAAGCAGCTCCATGAATTTGTCGCCTCATATAATTGTCATCGGTTCTTCCGCCAGGGCTTAAATGAGCTCTGCTTCTGGCAAACCCAAAAGGATGTTCCTTTTTAACACCCTGGACCCTGGAGACCAAAAATTATATAAACAGAGTATCAAGTATCAGACCATCAAAATCATACCAGATTCCTCTAAAATATGTATAAAAGATTACCGTGATCTTTCCTCAGTTCTTAAAGCTCCATCAGCACTTCCTCCGGTGGCTGGACCATTCTCAAGAGCATATACCATAAGCCCATAGTGGCAATAGCCACTACTTGTAGCCTGAAACCAGGCAAGGTCAACACGCACACCATGGACACTCAATGCAGGATTGGCATGAGTCTCAAGCCATCTGAGGACAGGTCGAAATGTTACTCTTAGTCGTCCCCGGCGAACCAACCGTAGTTGTGCATTCAGCCCAGCGACCAATCTATACCAGGTTGTAGGTTGCACAGACTGCAAACATCATTAAAGGTATGCATGTAATTAAATTCATTAGAATGGAACAGAAAAAGTAAGATACATGTCTTAAGTGCATCTGTGCATAAAATAGAGTTCCCCAAAATAAACAAACAAACCTGACTCATAAGGCTGGTAAGGATATTATCATTGTGAAGGGAGAATGGAACCATATAGCTTCCATCACCTCCAAAAGGCAATGACATTGGGAACCTTTCATGTAATCGAGGAGGAAGGTCTATCCTCTTTTCATCCCCACCAAGAAAGAAGTCCACATATGCCAGCATCAAGTCAGTAGTTGCATTTACCTATATTATTTTATAGGTCAGTTAACATTATGACACAGCATTAAATACTGAAACCTGTTCTGATTTCAATTAATGAAAAAGTTCAGAATTCTTAATTGGTTGGCCTAAATAGCCTCAGAAAGTGGAACAAAGAAGTATGCCAGAAACTACAGTGAGGTAAGATATCTTAAAAATAAAAAGAAACAACTCTTGTTCAAAATTACAACATACATTACCCTGACATCAGGCAGGAAAGTAAAAATATAAAGAAATTTTTATCTCACTAGCCATCAACATGCCAAATAGTTTTGAAATGTAACCTGTCTATCTATGAAAAATAAGTGATAATCATACAATCAACAGTAATGCAATAAACTGACATCCGATGACATATCACTGCTGATTATTAACTACAGACATACAACTAACCAGGTCTTAAATGAAAAAAAAAAAAAAAAATATTGATCAGTCAGCATGCATCCAGTTATACATATTTAACTAACTCAACAGTTACATTGGATCAAAGGAATGTAACTTAGAACAAGACCTAGAGAAGCACCTAAACCAATATACAATTCAGTAGCAAATCAATCGAATATCAAATATTTCACTCTTCACAAACTCAACAAGCATATGAACAAGTCCAAACCTTGATCCCTTCATAGAGGGCTCGTGATCGGCAAGAACGAAGGCAAGCATGATCGTACTCTGATCGAACAAACTCACGTAAACGTTGCAACTTCAATCTCCTGCGCCACTGTTGCCAGGACCATGCAAGCGGGTAAGCAAGAACAGAAAGAACACTATATATTGCTCCCTCCCACCATTGATAAGCAGCTATAGCATTAATCGCATCCACAAATGTATTGAATTCACTCTCATACCTGCCATTTCAAGTGTTGGAAGATCACCATCTCAATATCATAACCAAATAACATGGTTTACAAATAAAAAAGCTGAAATCCTCAAATTTAACCATGGTATCTATAATGATCAAACAGAAGAATGTTTTGCTTACACAACATCCATTATTTGCTCTGAAGCTGTATGTGGCAGATGCCAGGGTTCACTGAAAGTATTAGGTCCCATAAAGTACATTCTGTGAACATGACTCTGGGACTCCTCCACTCTATTTGTCTCCAACACCTATGCAACACGTTGTTGTCATCATGCCAATAATAAAAAATCTTGAAAATAAAATCAAAATAGCTACTGTAAAGTAGCACGCTAATCTTAAATTCACAAATGTCAGAATATGGAAACTAAAGGAACCACGTGGTTTGAGAAAAACCTCATTTAGTGACTCAAGGAAAGGAAAGGAGTGATCTATTTGAGAACCATGTTGGGTGGGTGCTGGGCCAGGTAATTCATCAACCCCAACAAATTTCATTCTTGCAACACTGAGCACCAGTGCCAACAAGATCAAGAGACCCGTAAGAAAAAGACCAAATAACCAAGGCCCACCAAATGTGTAAATTAACTCTTCAAGAGCAGTATAGCAGTCAGGCATATGATATCTGTCCGAAACACATTGGTAGGGGCAAGGGATTTCAGTAATACCACCTGGATAAAAGGACAAGATGGCAAATTATGCATTGATGCACCAGAGATTAAAATAAAATGGGTACTTTTTAGAGAAATACTATCAAGAAAGGATGTCATATTACCATTTTCCACCAAGAATAAAGAGATAAAAAAAAAATATTGAAAGACGGTCCACAAATCATTCAACTTTCATAACAAATACTTCAAACTAAACAAGAGTAAAATCCCTTGAATGCCTGCTATGTAATCATCCATTAAATAATAAAATCTACCTCGGACTGAAATATAAACAGCACGATGAGGAAGGTCATTAATAGGACAATGGCGACAAAGTGATTTATCAGATCCAGTAGTATTTTTGTATGTCCCGGCGGGACATTCCTGGAGACAAGCAAGAAATATAAAAGCCTGTGAGTAGAAACTTTAGAAGTACAAGTATCAGTTAAATCACCAAAATAGAAAGCAAGAAAGTAGCAATAGAACGTGAGACAAAAAACAGAGCTTCAATTATGTTGAGTAACCCTACTCTAGTCCAGTAATGTCAAAGCAGTGGTCAGTCTGGGTTCATAAGAAGCTGCAACCCAGTCAAATGGGTCACCAGCACCCAGATAGCCTCACCAATTTTGATGTAGCCAAATCAGAATAGGCACAGGCAAAGCATGATGAACCAAAAGCTTGCAACTATGACATTGCAACAAAATAAACTGTTTTCATCATTTAAACATTAGTAGCCACCGTTTGCATGTGTCTAAAATGGACACTGGGTTCTACTAAAGTGAGTTGAAGCTAAAACTAAGGTTGACATCTTTAGAGTTTATTACTAGAACATTTAAAGTGTCTAGTCTTGTATTTTGTTTTACACAGAATCCTTTCAGCACCAACACTAATTTACTTTCATCATAACACCTTTAACCTTTTTGAAGACAATTTCCTTTTTTCCAGCCTTATGTAAAGCTTCAAAGCAGCAGTCAGCTAGAAGTAGTAAAAAATATACTATATTTTTTGGCACAGTAGAAAGATTGAGAAAAGAAAAGACAACATGTCAACCCGCAAAGCCTTACAAAACTTCAAAGGTCAAAATTCCACAAAGTAAAAAATTGTAAGAGTCTTATGCTAAAGCTTTGTAAATGAAATGACTTAAAGGAATATTTTTTCAACAAAATAAAAAGGCCATGTAATATCTGATGATGAGTGGAATACATAAATATTGAAACATCTGCAGATTTTCGGGGGTGACATATTTTCATTAATAATCATAATTGGCCCTCCAAATAATGGTCAGCTTCCCTTCAGATTTCAGTATATCATTGCCAGAAATATACTCAAAATAGCAGACTCTTGTCAACCCAGCACCATCATATTGAGGTCACAGTATAAATATCATAGAACACAACGGCAACAAGTGTCACCCACTTATCCCCCATAGACGTTTAACCATTAGATGTTGCTTTTATGTCTACTACAACTTGGCACATTAATAATATCCTTTCAAGTATAATTCCCACAAAGGTTTGAAGTGAAGTTATCCTCAGATAATACCAGTACATTAATGTCAGAAATGAAATCAACATGCCAGGCTAATTAATTAACCAACCCCCATACCGAGGCTGGAAAAAAAATAATGCATAACCTAAATGGTGATGATGACGACCATTATGATAAAACTCCTAGCCCTCCACATACATATATCATTAAAAGTAACAGATTTACACAAACTACCAGTTTACAGAAATGCAGAATAAGGTCACTCATCCAATAAATATGGAAAAACCCATGATCAAAAGGCTAGCTAGAGCACATAAATATGGAAATGTAACACTTGGGGGCATGTGGAAAGAAATTATACCTCACAAAAGGTACCGTACAACCCTTTAGGGCAATCCTTCCCAGTTATTGTCCCATTTGCTCCAGAGCCGCCCTGGCCCTCACCCTTTCCTCCCCTATCATAATCAAGATAAAATTATAAAGTTCTGAAATTTCTATTATAACATGAACAAAAGGCAAAGGCAGAAACTGAAATGAAGTAGGGACAGGAAATAGAAACTTCAATGGAAGAAAAGTTGATAAATTAAAACAAAAAAAGATGATATTTTTAGGTTTTCAGAAGTTTGGGACTACAATCACCCCCTGGAGTTGAACATAGTTCCCTTCCAGTCCCAAGAGAAGCATGTCACGTGTCCTAATGAGGGGAATCATTACCATTAGCATATAATAATCTAATATTATTTGGGGATTAAAATGGATTTAATTTAAAGTTTTTTACAATGCCAATTTATTAGAAATCATTCTAGATATGACTTTCAAAGCAATTATCACAAAAGTAAACAACGAAATCATACGTGACAATTCATGATTGAATGATTGTAAGAAATCTTCACATTGTTAGACTATTCCAAGTAAATTCTTGAAATATACAATTTAAGAGTTATTAAGTTTAAAACACCAAAGCAAACAATAAAATCGAAAAAGCCATCTTCTAATTACAACCCCCACACCCAATAAAAAGAAATACATTGGCCAAAAAGGATTAACAGAAAAAGTTTGCTACAGATCCACAGATAGATCTGAAATGAGTGATGACCAATGGGAGTGTCCTATGCTAGAGCAGTCTTTCAGAGTCCAATTTAAAGGGTTTGATAAGAGTAGAAAGACCAAAAGTGATAATTGGCTATCATCAGGTGCAGCAGGGTGCACAAATCTTCTTAAGGGTGTTTTATTGCCCTTAAATAATTGGGAAAGGGTTTATGTTCTTATCCTCTCTCATGAGTTCTTCCCAAGGCTGTTTCAAGAAGCATCCATCTCTTATATGCAAAAGAATTGGCTTCCCAAGTTTCCTTTATATATTTTTGCTTCTTTTTTATTTTAAAACTTTTTCCAGATTTGAGAAAGCCTTATCCTTGTTCCAAATGGACTTATCTCTTTAATCATACTTCATTTTCTAACAGAGAAACAAAAAAAAATAGTTCACTGGCTTCTCATTATATTATTTGCTGCAATGATGCCCATCTAAGAAGCCGGTACCAAGATGACAGGGAAAGAAAAACTGAAAAAATACACTCCTTCGAAGACACAGAAACAATAGATATAAAATAAACAAAAAATGGAACAAAACAAGCATCAATGGCAATTAAAGCTATTTAAGAAATAGCAAAGATAACATCAGATAGAGGTGACAACTTATTTTTGGTTAAAAATGCAGCTATGTTAACTGAAAAAAAAAGAAAAAGGCTACAAGCTCACAAATATTATGAAAAATCAGAATAGAAATAATATTGAAGAGTTGCAGCAAAAACTTGAAATAGAAATACCTGGTCTGAATGCCACCTTTCACACTAGCAATTGGCTGATAAACATCACCAGTGGGAATGTCAGACCAATGAAAATGAATTCTTCCACCACCCCCACCACCACTTCCATTAGAACTGCTATAGCCCCCCATACTAGAAAGCTCAGCTGATTGCCCAATGGTAAGTGTATGGAGAAACAATAGTATAGTGCCACCAGATCCTCCCCCAGGACCTCCAGTAAAATTGTCAAATCTTACAAAACCTTCATTTCTGATTACCGGTTCAAAATTCTCTCCATCAGCTTTTACGGAACCTTGAATGGACAAACTCGACAAAGGATGTTCTAATGATCCAACAACTGCTTCACAGATAATACAACACAAGAATATGAATAAAAGAAGAAATTTAGTGGCAATAAACATCTTCCATTATTCATAAAGAAACATTAACTAGCCCAAGCATAAACTTTGGCTTACCTATGATACCACCTCCAGCTGTGATATAAGTGGAGTTGCCACTTCCACTTCCACTACCAAGTTCACAGGGCAGGTTTGGATCCCCATATGAACTGCCACCTTCAACATGATTATCATTATACCATGCATCCCCACCATTACCACCATGCCCACCGCCACTGCCAATACCATTACTTAGAATATTTCCATGGCCCAAACCACTAGTACAGCCTGCAATTTTTTATTACACAATCAATAAAGGAAATCCAGATACTTGAATTCAAAAGTGACAACCACCACACACACAACAAACATACCCATTCCAGAGGCAGATATTATTCCAGAAGATTCAACACTTATGGTCCTGGCCCGGTGGAAATGAACAACAGAACCTTCTATAAGGCCTTCAACAAGGATATCCTCGACTCTGCAGATCTAGAAAGGTAACATACAGAATTTCAAGTTTCAACTGTAGATATATAAGCACAACCAACGTATTACATCAATACTTCATAAAGTACCTGAAGTGTGAAAGACAGGGAAGAGTTCACATTGCAATCTTCAGGGGGGTGAAGTAATTCATAGGGGCAATCTTTATTGTCACAGTAAAGCTTTGGAGTACTGTCATTCATAAAAGTACGGAAATTTAGCAGAACTACACACAAAAAGTGTAGAATAAAATATCACCTAATAATATTTTGACAACATCCAAACATACACATCATCAATTGTTGCATTCTCCAATGGACCACGCAAGACAGATCCAGGCCCAACCTATAAAAATGAAAAAAAAAATTAAGTTATAGAGCTAAGACTAAATAATGCTCAGCCAAAACATAAGCACAAACAGTATTATCACCATTGGTTAATGTCCAAAAACAACCAAGTTACCACATTGGTTTCATTAAAAAGATGGAATTAACAAGAATCAGACCCAAAGTGCAGCGAGAACCAAAAGTATCAGAAAGATTGCAACTGAGCTACCAAAAGAATGGCACAGGGGACAAAAAAAACTGTCCATTGCACCCCAAATAGAGCCCAAGATCTTGACATGGTGTAAAGAAAGATGATATCCATGCTCAGTAGTCATAATGATATTTTCCTCAGACAGTTTCTGTATTCATCTTATTTTTAGCATAACAAAAAAAAATTCTTTGGATTAGCGATAGAAATTTTAGAAGGTATAACTAGGTTACAAATGATAAATGTTAATTGAAAGGATATATCATCGTTTTTCTGTTCAAGTGAATTATGTTTTAGACCCAAAGGAAAACTTATTCGTATTATTTTATTCTACTACTAATAATCTAAAGGTATTTAACAATTGGAAAATATTAGGATATGCTTCCCATGTTTTCTAAATAAATAAATAAAAATAGCACACAACTGACCACTAATCTACAGAAAAACGCCCAACAGTTTTAGCCAGTAAAAATAAAAAAGAATAAGAAACGTGTTACAAAATAATTTGAAAAGATTAATAAAAAAAAGTTAGTCTAATGAAAAAAAAATGAGATCTCCTAATTCATAAATAAAGACAAATTAGATGGGGGAAATCAGGTGTTTAAAAGGCTATAAAATTACAAAGATTGGTGGTGAAAATAAACAATGTCTTACATGAATACTATAAAATAGGGATAAAACCAAACGCTGTGCTTCAATCCAATCCCCTGGTCCTGATAAATTAAGCAGACCTTGTCCATGAACTCCAAGGTTTGCATTAGAATGTATCACAGAAGCCCCCTGTTAACGAAACCCGATGAGTCAAATGCGAAGATCATACATGCAATAATTTTATTCATTCAAGGAGTGGTTATATACCCTGAGAACAATCAAATTACTAGCCTCAAGTAAAGAAGTTTCCACAGTCACATCTTCCCCACCATCTATGAGCATTTTTGAGTTCCACATCAAGAACATTTTTACAGACATGCGTAGAGCTCCATAAACCTTTTTCATAAAATTTGAAGTATAAAAACATCAGCAAATGACATTGTAACATTGACTATTGGCAAAATAAAAAATTAGTGCAGCCTATATATGATAGGCTCAATATGTTTACTAGTTCTACATCACAGTTCAAAGATGCATCATATACAGGAACCCATTCCAATTACCTTCATTACAGAATCACTCATCAACAGTTCTTCAGCTAATAACTCAAACTCTGATGTGGCGTAGTGTCGTAGACCAAAGCTCAACACCCCACCCTGCAAGATACTTATTTGTCCTTGCACCTATATAATGAATAAAAAGAAAAGAGAGTTTTATAGATGTCCTTCACATACCAAACATTTCTTTTAAAACAGATTAAATTTAAAAGGGCACAAAGATCACAATATGAAGGGATGACAAGGAGGAAACTTCTCATTTTTTTATAAAATAATTCATTAGAAACAAAAGCAAATATAAATAGAAAATCTTTCATAAAAAGTTAATAAAGAGACAGGCATCCTCAAAGAAGCAGCCAACCCAGAATACTAACAGGAAGTCAATTTCCTTTTACATTGCATGTCTACTCAAGACATCGGCCCTCCCCCTAAATACATTAGAATTTAGAAGATTATATATATAATTTACATTGACATGAAGAAAACTCCTGATCTATGAAAAAAAATATAAGTCAAGATCAAGGGGAACAACAAATATGGATTTAAATGACCAACAATTAACTGAACATGCCAATATAAGCAAAATATATATCAAGCAAACGGATTAAAGGCATATGAAAACCAAACCGAGAAATTATTGTCTTTGGTTCTTCAATGCTTTAATCTTCAACAATTACTCAATTTGCTTAAGTGGTTAATGAAAAATATCCGTATCTACTACTGAAGAGATGTTTTTCAGCACTTGGGTTCTTTGAGGGAGACAACTTTAGCAAGAACAATCAGGACAATGTAAAATACTAAAACCTATGCATCATTCAGGACATAAAATGAAAGAGGGGGATGTCAGTATTTTTCAAGTGTATAGCTGGTCAAATTGGGCAGTGGGCAGAAGTACAACAACAGTAAATTATCTTTTCAGAAAAGTTCCTGGTTTAATCAGATATTGAATTTTATTAGAGATACTCAAAAGTGACTGCATATGCTCATCTGTGTTTACTAATGAACTTCTAAATAGATATAAAAAATTGAGAATACAAGCAAAACAAAAGGGGGGGAGAGAAAGTCAGGTGTCAGCAAACAAGAGAAGAAAAGGAGTTGATTAACAGAATATTGGCATTGGGATTATCCAACTAACGTATGGATCTTCATTTGACAAACCTGTACACGACTCCAAAGCAATGGAACTGTGGCCCTGGCCTTATTTCGAACATAAACATTAGTCCAAAGGGGTTGATTTGGAAACTCCAACAGAAGAGTCTCTGTATCGGTTGTCATGTTATAGTTATCAACTATAAGACTTCGAGGGACTGCATCATAAAGAGTCCCAGCAGCACCTGCATTTTCGGGACAGCCAAGGCTCCTACCACCTGAAATAAGAAATAAATCGTGCACTGCAGTCAGTGTAACTGATGATAAGTTTGGAGTCCCAACAAGCTAACACAACAACAAAGTCATAATGGTAGTTTCAAGCAACTGACTGTAGGCCAAAGGTATTTAACTAATTAAAGATCACTTACCCTACCCTACCAGAGTTCGCAAAAAAGAAGGTTTCGGGTTGATAAATAGTAGATCATCAAATTATATTTGCCAACTCAAGTGAAACTTAATTCTAGAAAGCAACCTAAGTTTTATTCCAAAATGCTGAAAAATGTTAGCACTGATTTCTAAAGCATTTTCCTTATCACCCATTATTAACAAATCAATGACAGAGAGTGGCATGCAAGTAAGTGCTCCCTATATTAATGTTCACATATATTTATTTATTATAAGAGGTTAAGCATATATGAGCACTCAATTTGAAGGGAAGGATTTCCGCAAAGTATATTTGGAAACAGCTAATCAATGCACAAACTAAGAACCCTCACCATGCACATATATTTTGGGCTCATCATGCCTGCTGAACACATCAACTGAAACCCTGCCACCTCCACCACCAGCAAAACCGTTACCTCCACAAGCACTTATAATCCCATTGCCAGTCCTGATCATTTCCAGATAAAAAATATCAATGATACAGCATAAAAATAGATTTATTACATCACATTTCAATTACAATCAAGCACGAAACCAATTATTAGCATTCCATTGTTGGCGTGTAGCTGTACACATCAAGGAATGTAAGGGATTATGTACAGATGTCCTTCTATTGTATATTTTATATTTTACGCATGTACATTCACCAGCTGACTTTGGTATTAAGCTTCAGTATGTTTCTTACAAAAATACAAGTTATAGTTGGTAATTTTAACACATACCATCAAATTAATTGTGATGGTGATATTAGAAAACCACATCTCAAATGCAGCATCCCGGAAGCATACAACCAGTTGTTTACAAAGAATCTCAGATACAAGATTTCAGAGAAACAAATATAGCAACTTGTCATACCACTCATATCCCTAGTATAACCAGAAAACATAAGTATATGTTTATGTTAACCAAAAAAGGAAAAAAAAAAAAAAGACAAAAAATATTACATTCTGTAAGCCTTGATGTAAATGCTGCCTCCAGAGCCACCCCCACCCTTTGTCCCTCCATCACCCCCATCGGCCAAAACACTCGCATTCATCTCAACGATTTGATGAAGAGTCAACCTCACAAGCCCCCCTCCCAACCCCCCATAGTCCTTCTCCTTGGTCGTCGACCCCCCACGGCTCCCAAAACTGTAAGGGTTCTGCAGCGAGGCCCAGGAATACGCATCCCCTCCCCAGACGTCCTCCGGAAGTTTGGCCGTGTCGACAAGACAGCTGGCACCCCTCCCACCGTGACCCCCACCACCGCCCTCAACCCCCTGCGGAGTGCCGCTAGTCTGCGGCGGCGGCTGTCCCGCCATACCCGTCGTGTTCACCACCGACTTATTCCCAAAACCAGCATTCTCAGCCTCCAACTCAAAAGCCCCAGTCACAATCGACGAGTTGCTACCTAAACTAAAATTACCAGTGACGTTAACGGTTACCATGCACCCGGGAATCTCGCAGTGGAACCGCACCCCAGGGAGGATGTTAAAATTGCCCTTCCCTGCTATGTACACGTCCCGGGTGAGGTTCACGTCGTTCACGATCTTGCACGTCGTGTCCAGAGTCCCCACTCCGCCGAGATCGTCCACGCATGACACCGACGGCGGATGCGGTGGCGGAGGCGGCGGAGCGGGCGGCGAATAGTCCTGATGGAAGAGGTTCCAATCCAAATCAGTCACCGAAAGTTCACTCTCCGACTCCGATTCGCCACTCGCGAAGACAGCGACGACGACGACGAAGATAGCAAGGAATCGGAGGCGCCGGAAACGAAATCGAGCCATTCACCGGCGGCGTCAGGAGTCATCACATTGAAGGAACTGAGATTCGGATTTGCGAAGTGAAATTTGATTCAGAAACCAATGCAATGACCCATCGCGGTTACCACCAATAGAAAAATTACAAATATTAAAAAACCCTAGTCTCTCTCTGCGTGCGGAAATTCAATTCAATCTCACTGAAAAAAAAAAAACCCTAGAAATCTCTGGGAGACGCGCGGGGAGAGGAAAGGTCGAATGCGAATTGGAGAGAAGAAGCACGATGGGGAAGAGGTAGCTTTATTTAATTCTGATGGTAAAAGGAGAAGAAGGGGGTGTCACGATGCGGTGAGGTTCATGTGAACCCTGCTGGTTCTCAATCTCAACCTTTATTTTGTCGCACGTGGGCGAATCTTATTGGGCGAGTGTTGGTGATTAGTTTGGAGGCTAGCGCGGGGGATGTTATCTCAGTTTACCGAACCTCACGCCGATTTAAAGGAGCGTCAGAGACACACTCCTAATTAATGAATATAATTAACGGATGAAACCCATGTGGAATGTGCAAGTGAAAAGCGACAATAAGGGTAGGTTACTGCTTGCGTGGAGGGTACGCGCGTGGACAAACGCCGTGAGGAGAGCGACGGCGCCACCGTGGAGTGACGGTGGGTTTGGAGGCGGTGTCAGTGTGGGATTGTTTTGCGGATGTTTTGGCTTTTGCTTTGGCTTTAGTAACTCTCATAGCTTAAAAATTATTATTATTATTATTATTATTATTATAATAATAATAGTTGTTGTGATGAATGGATACTGAAAAATAAAAACATGCACGAACTGAAAAAATAAAAGCAATACACGCGTACGTGCAGTTGCATGTACCAAGACACTCTGGAAGAAGCTCGTTCAGCCACCTGCTCCAATATTCCTCTTACAATGTTTCCTATGGTACACAATAATGTGAGCAACTAACTTACTTGTGTTAAAAAACTGTTAAAAAAATATATTTACATTTAGATCATACAATTTTTTTAGAAGAAAATAATTTAATTCTTACATTGAAAAATGTAAAATAATGAGACATGCAATTTTTTCTTTTGTTTTATGAAAAAATAGAATAATCATTATATAGAAAGCAACTTGACTATTACATGATAGTTGCATGTGACAAACATGTTATATCCTAGAATAGACGAAAAGGAATTTTACCTCATATGTACCGGTGACCCTGAAATAAAATAAATTAATAATAAAAAAGTCTTCATAAATAATTAAAATATAATTTCATCTAGTTATTATTGAAATAGATTTTTTAAAAATTACGTAAATAGATAAGTTGTATTAACATAACATAGTATAAAGAATTTATGTTATCCTGATAAGATTTTATTTAAAATTGTAGAAAAATATTTGATTTATA
>Ga0099825_1002532_pt1 | contig 24295 bp, 8 predicted proteins | sample SiratroredBW_FD_76838 | JGI IMG/M metagenome (GOLD analysis project Ga0099825, IMG submission 76838) | Root nodule microbial communities of legume samples collected from California, USA - Siratro red BW | ecosystem: Host-associated > Plants > Roots > Nodule | place: USA: California | collected... | reverse complement strand
TTTTACTAAAAACATCTCCTGAGACTTGTGTTTTAGACCCCTTTACTCAAGACACCCCTCATACCCATGAGGGTGCAATATTCCAACTCATCCATGCATCAAAGTCTTCAATTTAACTAAATACATAAATCTTACATGTAGAAAATAAAGTAAATTCATCATCTCAAGTTTTCCCTGTCCTAGCATAAATGAAACACCTCAAATATAACTATAAACTATAAATATGTTTTATAAATAGTATTTTTAAAATACTTCTATTTTATGAACAAGATAATGGATAATACTACAACACTTTGTATATATACATTTATTTTAGTGAAACGGGAGTACAGAAAAATGAGAGTATTACATTAATGAGTTGAGAAAGGAAATGGCATAGGTAAATAATTTTATAGAAAAAAATAGTATTTTGTCTCAATCACTTTCAATTTATTTTATTTTTTTCGCATAGAAAATTTTAAAATCCTTCCTAACCATATTTATGTAAAACAACCATAATTTTTCATAATAGACCATGTTCTGAAGTAGTTTAATTTAGTTTGATCCTAAAACAAAGTTTGTTCATTCTTAATTTAAACTATCATAAAGAAGGATAATATTTTGTTTCATCCTAATAATAAAGAAAATGGAAAACGAAAGATAAAAAATAAATAAATAAAAGAGACCAGCTTCTTAATCAAGAAGGAAATTGATTCTGACTGAATTTTTTAAAACTTTTGATGAATAAATCTAGTTGATAATGGAAAGTTTTTAAACTAGTTAATCAAATTCTAATAGTTTGATAGGTTGAACTGGCCGGTAAATATAAAATAATGAGAATAGATATACTTAAATAAAAAAAACTGTACCAAATTTAACTTAATTTAATTGATAAAAAAGTATTTGAGGTTTTCATACGCTTACTTCAAAATTTTATCTATAAGTACATTATTTTAAATATATCATTCAGTTTCAATTATTGTTTTTCATGCGTTACATTGTTCTATAATTAATTAATCTTGTACAATATCTTGACATATTCATAATTAATTTTGAAATAAAAATATTATAATTGAGTAAACTTCCTATCTTCGTTATGTTGGTTTGTATATCAGTCCAAGGATTATTTTAATGGACTTATAGATGTGAACCCTTTAAATCAATATCTAATTTCATCTTTGAAAACAAAATAATTCAATTTTAACTTTAGACTCAAGTAACATTAGATTCAACATATGTAGCATCAGAATCACACTCCCATTTTCTCTTTCCAAAGGTTGAGGAAATTAGATTAAAATCCCCTCACACTACCACATCAATGGGAGAATCTTGTTCCTAGAATCAAATTCTTACCAATGTGAATCCATGTCAATGTTCTCTATCACTTTATTCTTCAAGTTACTTGGATACCAAGTACCAAAACAAAACCTAATCTTAATAATTCTCTAACATTTTTGGATCAAAACACACACATGTACATAGAGTTCAATAGTTTAAGTAGTGGATTATGTAGGCAAGATACAAAATTCAACATTAGAACTTATCAAAAGATGTATTATACAAATTTATTGTATATGTTAATTTTCGAATATAACAGTGAATTTGGATTAGTAAAGTAGTGTGTCTATTATTTTTTAAATGTTCTTTCGTTGCTTTTCTAAGTAAAATAAAAGGAATTAATATTTTTTTTATTTCGTAAAATAGTTGTGAAGTTTTCTATTCTACTTATCCATTCCCTTTTAATTATATTCTAGAAAAAAATGTCCATTAAGTATTTTTATTTTTGCTTTTATCAAAAATGTGTAAATTAATTAAAAGTTAAGAGGAAAGTAAAGGTGCTATTGAAACTACATATCTAATGTTATCTTGAAGGGTGAGAAAAATAGACAAATAGAACAATTTTTTAATTTTTTTTAACAATGACACTTAAACAAAAAATAGATTGGATATTTTCATGAGAATGAATAAAGGGTGAATTTAAAATCATTATATATGGGGATAAACTAAAATTAAAATTAGGTTTGGGTTTTAATTTTTAATAGGTAAATGATTTAAAAGAAATTTTGTTCTAACAAAACACAACAAAAATAAAAATAAAACAATATATACTTACAATTTTTTAAGATTGAATATACGGCAGTTCAATTTACAAGTTAAATATTTTAAGTTAATTTGTGTAAATCTCATCTTTTCACCTAAATTCTTCAAATTTTTTTTTCATTTCTTTCTTTTTAATATTTTTTTTCTAATTTCTTTCCACTCTCATTCCTTTAAATTTTATATCTTCCAAAATCAATCTAATTATACACTGTAAAGGGTGAAAAGTTAAGAAAATCACTTTTTTCAATCAAAGTATATTTTGAACATTCTTTATTTTATTTTTTACTTTAGACTTGTCATTAATCTTATTGTAGTTAGCTAATGAAAGTGATCATATCAATTTGGTTAAATTTATATTAAAATTTTGTTATGTTTAAATATTTTATTTGAAGTCTCATTTTAAGTAGTTCTCTTAATTGAATTGAAAATTATTCTATACTACGAAATTACAACTAAGGAAAGTTTTTATGTTTATTATAGTAAATTGAGATGAATTATCTACGAGTGAATATGACTTAGTCTCAGTATCCTGACTTTTATACTTGACATTAAATTTTATTTGAAAATAATTTGAATATTTCAAATCCAGTAAATTGTTATTTGAGTTTTTGATTAATAGAGAATTATTTTAAAATGATTTAAATATACTAATCTTATTGAAATATTGATATACAGATAGATTATGCACGTTAAAATATAGAATTTTTTAAACTAACTTTTGAATTTTGAATATGATTTAGATTAGTAAAATTTATTTTCTAAAATTTTCATATATTAGTTTATGATTTTAATATGAATAAAAATATTTACTGAATTAAAATGATGAAGATTGAATTGAAAAGATTAAATGATTATATAATATTTGGGCAAATTATGATTGTAGTAAATCATTTAAAATTTGTTTGAATATTGTATTTGTTAGAGTGATTTTAAGAAAATTTTTAAAAACAAATTTGATATTTCTTCATAATGTTTATTTTTTGATATTTTTTTAGTGAAGGATTTTCCATTTAAGTGAAAATAAAATTGAAATTCAGTAATTAATATTTTGATGATTTTTTTCTAAAAAAAAAATTCGTTCAAGTAAAAATAAAGTTGAAACCCAATTATTATTTTTGACTTAATTTTTGTAGAATAAGTTTTTCTTTTCTTTTTTGGTTTTTATCTTTTTAATAGATTAAACGAAAGTGGTTATTATAAACAAAATATTAACTTGTATATCTAATTATCTTGTTTAAACAAGTTATGTTGTACGAAATAATTATTAAGAATAATTAAAATTGTATAAATTTTGAATACAAATTTAGAATGATAGGTAAATTATTGTTTGAATTATGTGTTAAATTTTGTAAATTTATTATTATTCTAATAAGAGATGGTTAAATATAGGTAAAGATATACTTACTACTAAACAAAAAATCAAATATTTGATATATTAAGTTTTGTGACAAAGTTGATACAAATATTTGATTATCTCAGTTATAATAATTTCCTGATATAGTATAATTATAATTAGTATAAGGGGAAAATATATTAATTTTTAAATTAATATAAATATTTTTTTTATGCCAATATTTCCAGACTATTCGTTGATAATGGGCAAATACAATTATTATAAAAAATTATTTTATATTATTTTTAAATTAATAAAATTTATTTTTTATGTCAAAATTTTCCATTTAAAAATTGGTCTATTTTTATATAAAAAATTCATGTGAAAAAAACTCTTTTTAACTGATGTGTCATGTCATATCTGCAACCCTGTTATACAAAATTAAACCAATGAGTTAGACTAATCTGTATATAGATTTCTATAATAGTATAAGATTTTTCTTATATAATGTTCACAAATTCGATTTCTCTTACCTAGTAAGTAATGAAGTTTTTTGAAGAAGGTTTCCCGTAGAAATGTTACTGGAGAGTATGTCTCTGTGCATCTATAATATATAATATCCTGATAAATAAACAAATTGATTTTTTAAAACTTGTTTATATTATTATTAATTTGATTTAGTTTTTTTTGTTAAAATTACAGTAAATAATAAGATGAACAGCCTTTTTGTGCATGTTATCAAAACTTTAATTAAATGGAGATTTCATATAATATATATCACTTCTTTTATCTTTTATACTTTTGCATTCCTCAACTAATTTCTTACTTGCTATTGTTTACAAGAAATTGTCTATAATAAGAGAAATATTAAAAGTGTTTTTCTATTTTATGATTATTATAATTAATAAAAAGTACATTATTATATAATTATTTTTATATATTTTATTGCAATTTTACTTTATATTTTTAGTCCTTATTTTCTAAATTGTAATTATTATATTATATTTTTTAAATTATATTTATTATTTTTATTATTATAAAAATATTTGGGTGTAACTGGACTATGTTTAACCGAGGAAGCTCTCATATGAGACTTGCAGACCTGCATCGGCGCACAGCACAGACTATACGTGTAACAATTTTTCTGATTTATATTTAATTTATATATAAAAAAATCAAACAATTTTTTTTTATTCATATTTATTAAAATTGGTTCACCATTGTCTTATTCTATTTGAAAAATGTTTCCATCAACACAAAATAATTCTTTTAATAATAGTTATTAATTGGATTATTATCATTAAAATTTAGATTTTTTATTGATAAATTAACCATATAACACACACAATGATGACTGAAGATAACTATGGCGTTCAAATTTTATTTAAATTTATTTGATAAAAATATAAATTGTTAATGTATTAAGAAAAGTAATGAATATAATTAGAATATATTTTAAAATTATAAAAAGTGCAATTTCTTGTCACAATGCAAATTAAATTTCAGAAAAATATTGAAAAAACAATAGAAAACACAAAGAGAATTTACAAAATAAACATTAACTCAATAAAAACAATTTTGATAGCGGTGATATAAAATATATAATAATCATATAATAAAAACACACGGTGCATGTTGGACAGTATCAATGTATCAATGAAATCTCTGAAGAATGATGACGTAAATAATAATAATGACAACAGTATCATTGTATTATATATATATATATATATATATATATATATATATATATATATATATATATTTTAAAACTTTACAAATTTCAAAATTAAGTGCGCTTACCTCAGCTATGGATTAGTAATCCACATATGCAAGACCTATGATGCTACAAAACACTACTTGTTTAAGGAATATACTTACTTAGAAGTTCTAAATTCCTTAGTACGGATTAAAAATCATCAGTGAGTGGTTTAATATGTGACATTTTAGTGTGCAAATTTGTCAAGGTTGTTTGCAATGAGTTTTCTAGAAAATTCTATTAATTATATTAATATTAAATAGATTATTTTACTTACTCTTATTTATATGAATTAAATAAATATAAACAAACAATGAATAGATAGATATTTTATAAAGAATATATTAATTTTGTCAATCAATAAGTTTTACATAGGAATGCACATTGGATAATAGATACTTTCTGTAATATGATTATAAAATATCAATAACACCTTTTTTCAGGATAATTAAAATTGTCCAAAATAACTAATTTAAACTAAAATTTTTAATAATTAAACTAAATTAACTTCAAAATAACTAAACTTTCAATTATTGTAATTATTTTTTAGGTTTAACTTATAAGCATTTCTACTATCTAAAATGGAATAGTAATAACCACTATATGCGTATTTTGTATAATTATTGTAAAAAATAATTTATTAAGAAAACTCATATAAATTATTAATTTATTTTAATTTTATTTTTTCAAAATCAGTGTGTTGTTAATTTGTGATGTAGTTCTTTATCTTATATATAATTTCATGATATGACATTTAAAAAAAGAAGACACCACTTTCTATTATGTTTCAAATCTTATTCATACTTACTAAAATATATTTAAACTTTTAACATTTATTAACATGGTGCTTTCATTGCTGGCTGAGTTGGTAGTGGTTGGCAAGGCATTCTCGTGAAGAAACTTTGACCTCCTTTGAGTCACACTCCATTAACATGTATCGGTGACCTTCATGGACGTGAATGCATTTCTCACCATAATTCTTTCACAATTCTTCTTCTTATGGGCACACATCAACATCAATTAATATGGTTTATAATTCACCAAAAAATCTTGTTTTCTTTTATTGTTAACAATATATATATTATAGTATTATTACCTTTACTTGATTTTTATATTTATTTTGTCTTCGTGCATTCATGTACTTTCTTTTCTTTTTTTCTTAAAGTTAATTGTTCTTAAGATTTAACAAGAGCTACCTTCAGAATTTAAAAAAATTCCTGCTGTATACAATAATTAATCATTCAAGATAGCTAGTATATAGTGAAACTATTATTATTCAGACACAAAATATTGATACTATTATTCCAAATGAAAGTGAGAGGATTTGCAAATTACAAAGTAATAGCAAATTGTTTCATCAAATTGACCTTTGAGTGATTGCTAAGATCTAGGTAAAGGGTTAATCTTTTCTCTATTTGGACCTGAAACTTTAATAAAATTATTATTTAAATTTAATCTACCTTGATAAAACTGTGGTTCAAAAATTAATCTTACACTACAACATATTATGTTAGAGATGTTAGATGTCAAAATGTTGTAGTTAAAGTGTGGATGACACAATTGTAATTAATCAGCAAAGTAGATTTATATAATTTATTGAATAATTGTAGTTATAAGTGTTGAATGAATTATTATTTAAAAATTTGAGTGATTTATTCTTGAAAAAATATGGTTTGAACTGTTAATGGAATGAATCATAAGGTTGAAATGATAATATTTAATATTTTGATAGAATGTTCTTGTTCAAAACACCCAAGTGGTTAAAACAAATAAAAAGTATCAAAATAATTATCTCTTACCATCAAGAATATAACAGTTAAATGTTATAAAAAGATAAAGTAATTAAATTTCTCACTTTCAAATAAAGAATATCACTCAAGAACGAATGTTGTACTCAAATAATAATATTCTATTTTTAATTTATAATTATAAATGATACCAATAGAGTAGTATACTACAATAGTAAGCACTTGTTTTATTATTATTTTTAATGTCCTTATATTATTCTAAAAATCTCATTCTGATACCAGAAGTTAAAGTCAGTATTTTAGGAAAAGCAGTAAAAAATATTACACAGAAAAGAAAGATGAAAAAACAATAAGTACTACAATGAATTGCAATTCCCAATCCGGAGAAAAAAAGTATTTTTTTTTTTTAATATGTAACCGAACAACACAAAAAACAGGACTTTGAGAAAGAGGAAAATATCTGACATTAAAAAGAGTGTCACATGCTTAATTTTGTTTTTGTTTTTATTTTTCAACTCTATATGGTTCCCTTTGACGGAACAAATTGTGAAGTGTTTTTGGTACACATGTCAATAAGGTGGTAGTGTGCATGTGAATTTAAATCACTTTTGGTAAACCTTCTTCAACGGTAATTTCATGCAATCTTAATATAAGAGTACCTACGTGTCAATCTCTGAACCATCTTTTCCAAATGTCATCATGCACAGCAACTAGCAATTTGGGAAGACATTAATTATTTTTTTCTGTTTTTGAGGTGTTGGGGCCAGCTCCTTTCTCTCCAAACTCCATTAATGGAACCAGGACTCATGTTTCTACTCCAATAGTTGAGTTGATGTTACAAATTTTAATCTCAAAAGGTTTCTCTTGAATAAATAGTAAAAGTTTGTCTTCTTTAATCAAACTTGAAAAAAAAATCAAAATTAAATATTGTAAGACACTAAAATGAGATTTACAAATTCAATATATATGTCATAAAAAATTTAAAATAAAATTATTAGAAAGCAAATGATCATTTATACTCACAAATATTAGATTTTATCAAAATATTTTGCTTAAGTTTCATTACTGAAATCATTTAGGTTCCGTATCTGAAATGATTTCTCTTTCTATATATATCACCAAACCAATAAATAAATAAATATATATATATATATATATATATATATATTTTATATTAAATTATTCATGTTATCTAAATATTATATATGGAGTTATATTAGCATTTTGAAGTCTATTATGTACTTGTTTGAAATACAACATAATTATTTAAATCAATACTTTACTATAAAATATAAAATTTTAATCCTCTAATTTAAGAGAAAAAAAATACTTAAAAGAATCACTTATTAGAATCTTTTACAAATTAATATTACTTGTATTTTATCATCTATAATTATTATTCTATTGAATTGAATTTAGTTCTTCTTTAATAATGCATATAAATGTATAATAACTTCCACATAAAATTGTTTTTTATACAAGAAATCAGTAAACTTAATTATAATTATTTTTTTATTGGCTTTTTATAACAAGAAATCAATATAAACTTTATAATAATTAATTTTTTGTCTCGTTCTAAACAAAGTATAAAAATATAATGTCAAATTTGTGACAAATATTGTTAAACATATTTATGATTATATACCTAAATTTATAATAAAGTAATATTTTTTCTTAATTTGTTAACGAGGATGAAGAATTTTTTTTTTATTTACATGTTATTTACTCTGCATGATCCCTTATGATACTTAATAGTGGAGTTTTATATCATCTTATTATGACAGTTCAAATCTCACTCACAACACACTTTATATGAGATTAGACATAGCAAAAATAAGACTCAAATTTATTTATAAAAAATATTGGCTTTGTAGTTTACACTATACCATACTCTTTTACTAAATTTTCTTTAAATCAATTGTTACATGTTAATGTTATATCCAAAAATTTTCTCAATATTTATAAATTTGTCAAAGATATTGTTTGTTTTTGAGTTTCATTTTGACCATTGTCTTATAAAACATAAGAAAATAAAGGATATCATTCTACAAGAAAAAGTTAAAAATGGTTTATATGTTTTCCAAAACTTTGTTTATATTTTTTCGATTAATATTCATTTTATTATATCTTAATTGTCTTCTTGCACTGACATACTCTACTCAGTTTGGTCATACGAATGTAAATATCATTTATCATGTGATGGAAAAAGTATAATATGCTTATTAGTGTCAAACATAATTTCCATAAAATATGTGTTATTGCTAAAATTCATGAGTTATCTTTCATTGATTCTACAACTGTATATGTTTTTTACAATTTGACTGTTTATCAACATCAACTTTAAAAATATCATCACATGAGAGTGAAAGCAAGCATTTTCAAACCCGCTTATCTTTATTGTATTTACTTAATCTACTTTTGTCCAACAACAATCAAAGAGTTTTGCAAACTTCATATTGGTTCAAGGTCACACAAGATGAATATAATGCTCTTTTAGCTAACAACACACTGACTCTATCAGAACTTTCCAACGACATTACATCCATAGGTTGTAAATGGATCTTCAAAGCAAAGTAAAATGTTGATAGTACTCTACAGTCCTACAAAGTAAGACTTGTAGCAAAAGGTTTTCATCAACAACCTAGTGGATTTCGATTTCAAAAACATTCAACCCAACCTAGTGGATTTCGATTTTTAAAACACTCAACCCAATGGATAAACCTAACCATACTACTGTTCTCAAGCTTGCTTTAACATATCACTAGTCAGTTCATCAGATTGATATAAATAATGTCTTCGTCTATGGAAACTTACAAGAAATAAGTCGCATAGTTAAACCACTAGGCTTTGAAGGGCTAATTACCACTCTACCTCTTTGTTTTTTCATCAACTAAAAATGACTCTTCATTATTTGTTAAATTTTATAATAATTCCACATTGTTGATTCTTTTATAAATTGGTGATGTCGTTATCACAGTGCATCTTCTTTTGCAATGTAATTCAGTCGCTTGTTTTCATGCTCTGAAACCAATTTGTCTTGAAAGATCTTTGACATTGAAATTTCTTAGAGAAAAAATGAAAACTGTCACCTGTCTCAAATCAAATACATCAAAGATCTTTGCAGTAAACAAATATGTTAACTTTTTCACAAAATCTGAAATAGCTTAAAGTGTCAATAAGTTTTGTGAATTCATGCACTAGTCACAAAAACATCAGTAAAAAGTTACAAATCTTAGACTACCTTGCCGAGACCTTACATTATGACATTTTCTTACACAAATATTTTCATTTTTAGCTTACAATCTTTATCGGTATTGATTAGAAATTTGATTTATATAATAAAAAATCAACTACATGTACACAATTTTCCTTAACTAAAATCCTATATCATGATCATCACATGAATAAAAGATTGTTTGTTAATATAGTATACTCAAGTTAAACAAAACCTAATATGATTTGTTATTATATAAAGTAGATTATAAATTTACTTTAAATTATGTATTTCTTTCTCAGTCCAACCTTGAAATAGTTCTTCTTACAACTAAAGTGATTATCCAATAAAAAAACATTCTACTCTAAATTTATATTTTATTTACAACTCAATTAAATAAGAAGCAACTATGTCTCAGGACATATTTCTGCCACCATTAAAATTGCTAATATCCTCACTAAATTCCTATCTACATCTTCATTCAAGAGATAATATAATGGTTATTCATAATCCAATTATTATTTTATGAGAAATATTAAATAACATGTAACCCATGCATACCTTAACTACCATGCATAGCTGTTTATGTTGTTGCCCTACCTTTTATATATAGTTTCTCTCTCTGATAGCTTATGTATAGTTTTTAGCATAATAAAAAGTTATTTCTCTCTCTTCTTTTCTTCTTTCATTACAATAATAAAAAAACCTATATAGGATTTTATTCTGCTTTAAATAGATTTATCATAATTTATGTTTTATATTAAGTAATTTTACTCATATAAGTGTGCTTATATAAAGAACGCCAAAATCATTTGTTTGAATAGTAAAATTTGTTAACAGTATAATAAATAAAATCACATTATATTTCTTGATTTCATAAAGATGATTTCTTAAGTTGAACGGTTATATATATGATAGTTTTTCTATAACATTCTTAATTGGGTAATTTTATAATTTAAAAAATAAAATAATTTATTTATTTCATAAAAGAAGTAGTTAAGTAATTTTATTTATTTAAAATAATTTCTAAATGATAATTTTATTACCTTACAAAGTTATATACATATGTAAATATTTAAAATTATATTATTTTTATATTTATCAATTAATTATTAAAATACAATACAATAATATATTGTTTTTATTTTTAATTATTTTGTTTTATATTTTTCAATTAATTATTTATAAAAGTAAGCAAATTATAAAATAATATAGTTTTTAATTATATTATTTTAATATAATAAAGATGTGACATGCACAAAACGCTCTTGTGAATTAATCTAATTAAGAAATGTATACACATTATATTTTTTATATCCGAATTTTCTTGTAAATTTTCTATAAAATTTGTAAGAATTAAATTATTTAGATTTTGTAAACTATCATAATATTTACTGAAGATTTTGAGTGGTGATTAATATGGGATATCTTTTTTCTAATCATAGTTTAAGAAACATTGTTTAAGTTGTTTGGATTCAGTTTAATTTAAAAGATTAGAATGTTAGTATTAAGCCATAACAAAAAAAAAACGTATATAGTTAATACATATATAATGACGTAAAAAATATGCTTATAATTTTTTGATCTATTATTTAAATTTAGCCTACAATAATTTTTTCCATGTAAATCATATTTTTTATTAATAATTACAAATATAGTATAAATAAAATAATTAAAAATAATAATACATGAGATATTGATAAGTCTTAATGATACAGTTTAGTTGGTTACATGACTGTGCATCTAAGCTATTACACATATTATCAATATATTTAACTATAGAAAAATATTATTTTATTTATCTTTTAGAAACAAAAGTTAAAACCATAGGAACCTTTTCTGCTACATAAAAGAATTTCCAGGAATGAAATTAAAATGATGCATATCTATTAATGCCTCTCTATATATAATCTATAATCTCATTTCTATACACGTGTAACTTCGTTTGACGCGTGTACAAAAATATTTTAATTAGGGATTAAATTTTAAAGCAATAAAATTAAATTATAATATATCAGATAATAATTATAATCATAATAAAATGTAATATTATTATTATTATTATTATCATCGTCATTATATATTATTATTATTATTATAATAGAGAATAATCTGGTATTATCTTAAATGTGGAGACTGTACTCTAACTTTAAGGAATTGATTTTCAGTTACAATATGCTAAATAATATCTAAATTATATGATTAATTACATCAATTAAAAAGAAAAGAAAATAAACTTTCTTACTCTTGACCTATATATACACGCTCCAGGAAAACCTTTCACTCTCACAAGTCTTCTTAAAAAACACCTACCTCTGTAGTGAACTTTGATCTATTGGACACACTTTCCCTCTCTCTCTCTCTCAACAATAAAGAGAGAGAAACAAATAAAAAAATAATAATAAAGAAAAGTAACACTGAGAAGAAGAAACTCATCCATGGCGCTTCAGAAGCTCTTCACGAAGCGTTTTCTTGACTCTTTCAAGACGAAGAAGTCTTTCGAACGCGCCATGGTTTCCAAGGCCGTGCCGCCGCCTCCTACCGCGCTGCATGAGAGTTCCGACGACGGAGGCTTTCTCCGGCGGTTTTTGCTCCTCCGGCGATCGGTGTATCACTCCGGTTCGGCGCGGCTTCCGGAGCTTTTCTTTTTTCCAGTCGGAGAGAAGCTCCGAGAGACGCTCAAAGGCATCAACAGCGGCGTCAGTCTTGCTCCTGCGACGGTGCCAATCACCGGCGATGCGGTGTGCAGAGGTGGAATGTCCGTGGAGGACGCGAGGAAGATTCTGAGAGCTACACAAATGGAGAAGGTAAAGGCGAGGTTGAGGAATGTTGCTGAAAGTTCTGTTCAGTATTCGGAGTTCTTGCAGATCTGCGCTGAGGCATGTGAGAATCGTGATCAAGGTGCAGAGTTCGCAAAAATCTTAGATGACTCCGGACACGTGATCGTTTTGGGAAACTCTGTTTTCCTCCGCCCGGAACAGGTACTAGCTTCGGTTTCTGGTAACAGTTACTGACATTCAGTTTCTCTTAACTAATTTTATTTAAAAAGATTGCATAAATTGTATTTGTTTATATAATTTATTTTATTGATGGAAGAATCTTGTTCATGAGGATTTTTCAATTTTTTTTTGTCATTGTTTTGGCTCTTTATTCTTTTTTGTTTAGTTTATACTTCACTAATATTTTTTATTTTTTTATTTTTGGATTAATTGTCTGACAATAAATTCAATAACTACAAATTTTGTATTTTGTAAAAATCTAGTCCTGTTTATAAGAATTTGATATTGAATTGTATTGCTACTGCATTTTCAATTAGAAATTTTTTATTCAAGTTATAACAGAGTTCTGATTTTTTTTAGACTGAAACAATGATGATTGTAGTGTCTGTATAGCATGTCATATATATATTTTTTTTATTTCAAATATTATTTTTAATGGAAAATATTATGTGAAACCTTTATTATGTGAATACAAAAAATGCTGAATTAAAAACTTGATAAAAAAATTAGTATCAGATATTAATTTATTGACATTTATTTCTTATAAATGTATTTTCTTAATTTTCTAACTATTAACTGCAATAAATCTGTTAAACTGGATAAGTCCAAACAAAAATTAAAACAAATTGTAGGATAATGATAAACACTTGTTCCTTGATAAAACAGTCACATGGAATTGTGAGTCTCTATTGTGCATTAAACTGCATGGATTTTGACCACTGATAAATGCACAAACTCTTCATCTTAACCATTAAAATACCTTTTGAATACAGAAAACTGTGGTCCATTACATAATAAATCTGTTTTTAATAAAAAGTGTAATATAAGACATTGAATGTGTCAGTAGAAGCCATTGAAATTGAAACTGCCATGGACACAGTTATCTTCTGCAATGCAATCTTGATGGTGATGACTAGGATCCTTATCCTAGTCTGCGGTAACGGGTATTTTCTTTGTCCATTTCTCACCAACATTAACCTTGGGGAGTTTTAACTAGATTTCTGGGATAGGACATGTGGAATGTGACGTGTCTAATATACCAGTTTCCCATGAATGAAGGTGATGTGATCACTGACCAATTTTTTTGCATGATTTTAGAACTTTGTTTTTTCTCTTACAATCATTCATCCCTGCATTCATTTGGAACATTATTTCGCCATGTTTATGGCATTTTATGTCTGTGTAGTCTTTCCTTGTCTTCAAAACGTGGCACCATATGTGTGCCTACCTCTTGTCTTCGACTCTGCCGAAAACCTCCAAATTTTAATGAAGGGTCATAATTATCTGAAATCTTTTGTGCGGTGCCTTAAAAACAAACCGCGCCCTTTTTTTTCATGTTCTGTTTGCATTAACATTTTATAGAAAAAAAAAAATATATATATATATATATGTACAATGACAACTTGGTCTTTGGTTGCTGACACTCTTCACTGATGGAAGATGATAATTATAATATATGTGCAACTTTTATTAATCTATTTCATCACATAAAAAGTGGGATTTGATTGACTCTGTTTTTCATAAGTTAGTGTAAGATTTGGCTTGTTCTATGGGACAAAAACCTAGTCAATTAGTGTCTACTGTATTGCATCATTCATTTTATTTATCCTGGATATTCCATTGAGGAGTTTTATAATGGTGTTTTGATTCTCTTTTGTAGGTGGCAAAATCAATAGAGAGCTTAATCAATCAATCAATAGCCAATCCAATAGATCCCAGAAGGAAGGAGCTTGAGCAGATGATGAAGCAAAAGGTCATGATTGATGACAAGGCCAAGGCCCAGGTCCGAACTGAGCTTTATTTTGGGCTGGGCTTTTTGACAGTCCAAACCCTTGGGTTCATGAGGCTAACTTTTTGGGAGCTGAGTTGGGATGTGATGGAACCTATATGCTTTTTTGTCACCTCTTTTGGGTTTGCTCTGGCCTATCTTTTCTTCCTCAGGACCTCCACAGAACCCAGCTTTCAGGGCTTCTTCTTCCACCGATTCAGGGTGAAGCAGGACCGTCTGATGAAGAAATACAACTTTGACAATAATAGGTACAACGAGTTATACAAGGCATGCTACCCCAGTTTTCATGGTGGTGTCAAATCTGAGCCTTTCCACTCAGCAGAGACTCATTTAACTGAGCTCAGAGCTGATTGAGTAATTATGTGCAGAAATAAGTTTTTATTTTAGTAATGTTACTCTGTGTTATCATGGAGCCAGATGAAACCCTTTGTTTAAACGAAATGAAAAATGTGAATGAATGGAGTAGATAACAAAAAAAATTTGAATTTAGAGCGATACAGATTGAGGCCTAATCTGTGAAAAAAAAAGATGGATGAGTAGTTTGTAGATTTTTTGCGCTTTTTTCCTTTCTGGGGAAAGTTTTTGAAGCTTCAACTTAACCTTTTTAAAATTATATTTTTACTTCATTTTAGTATTTTGCCTCTTTATTTCTTTACAACAGTGGAACATATCCTAGATTGTGCACAAATTCTTATGATAAAAAAATATATAATTAAAAAATAATATTGAAGTTATAAAAAAGTTGTATATGTAACGATAATCATGAAAATATTTTTTTATTAATTTTTATAACTGTTGTAATTTTATAATAGGAGCACTTTGTAAGTTTTCATCAAATTAAAAATTATACTCGTAATAAAAGATGTATGAAATAATAATTAAAAAATATTTTAATTTTTCATTAGTCTATAATGAAATTTTTTGTTAGATTTTTATTAATACACTTTTTAAATTATAAAATTTAAAGAGTTCGCTACTGAATATAAAGATACAAAACATGAAAAAGTTAAAAAAAAAAAAAAGTATATAAATAAAAGTTACAAAATCTCATCTTATTATTATGTGTTATAAATGATGAATATTATCAAATATATATATTGATGTACTAACAGAATTATTAAATATGTGTAATGTGTTATAAATGATGAATATTATAAAATATATATTGATGTACTAACAGAATTATTAAATATGTGTAATGTTAATGACTAAATAAAATAGATGTAAACACCTGATTATTTTTTAAAACGTCGTACTAAATACTAAAGTTTTTATTACAAGATACCCTTAAAAGAAATTACTACTCTTTATTATAAGACATTTTATAGTTTTTCTATAATTTTTTTCTTCTTTTTTTTATCCCAGTTAGATGTTATATATACGTGTATTTTTTATTAATTGACAGTGAAAAGAAAATTTTAGAAGTTATTGATAATGGAGGTTGATTTATAATATTTTTAAAAATTTAAACGAATTAATTATTATTTTTATCAATAGATGTGACAGTGTTATAAGTGTGTTATATTAGACCAGAGTATACCATTTTTTTTTTCTCGTAATTTTTTTAAAAAAACTTTAATCTAATACATAAATGTTTTTTGTTGTCAGGTCAGTTAAAAACAAATCACAACAAATATATAATAAGAGTAGGTGTAGTCAATGGCTTTGCAATTCTAAATTTTAATATACCAAATTATAAAACATCAACTACATGAATCATTAAAAGTGACATTTATTATATCATATTTAACACAATACAACACTATAAAGATTCCATGCAATAAAGATTCTGATTAAATCTCAAAACTAGAAGTAAAGATATTTTAAAACTTCACTTATTCTTCTGAAAAACCTAAACAAATAGTAAGACTCTTTTAAGGAGATAATTTATTATAGTTTCACAAGATTTTACTTTACATCAATATGAAAAGATCACAAGATGAATAAAATTTAATTAAAAACTAAATAATGAGACATTTAAAAATAGTTATAGGTGATACTAAGAAAAAAATGACATCAATAAATTTATTTATACTAACATATTAAAATCATTGAAAGGTAATTCATAATTATTTATTATTACTAAGAAATTTATTTATACTTAAAAAAATAATATGCAACTTTGGCTTGTTTCTTGATGAAGGAGTAATATATTTTAGAATGCCAAAAGTGAATAATTCAATAAAGGTGCGTCATTTTTTTTTTACTTAAGGTGTTTTATTTTGGCCTTTATAACCCTTTTTCTTTATTTTATGTGATTTTAAATAAATTGCTATACTTCTTAATCTCTAATGTTATAGATAGAAAGTTAAATAATCATGGTAAAGTTAAATAATATCAATTATATTATTGATATTAATTTTTATACTTGGAGAGTCATTTCAAAATTTATGCCTGTAAAAACTAGGAAAATGTGTCTTGCTTATTTGTTTATTCACCTTATACCCCATGTGGGCCTAAATACCTGTACTTGTAATCTGGACCAGTTTTCTGTGGTTGGGCCTAAATTTCCCATGACCAACTACAACTCTTAGAAACTATATAAGTAATTTTACAAAAAAAATAATAATTATTCAAAGAATTTAATGTATTGTAATTTATTTGTTCTTTGAAATTTAGCCTTATAGGTAAAAAATTCATATTTTTTCTAGTTTTAATTGTTGGAAATTTTGATTTTGTCAACCATGTCTCTTTTAATTTGTTCTTTGTTATTTTTGGTTTTGAGTTGGTAGGTGATTTAGTTTTTTTAGAGTCTTTGGTTGGACTCCGATTTAATTTGAGGTAAAGAAGTTTGGATTGTTATTTAATTATGATTCTTTTTACATGTTGACTTTAGATTATTTTAAGCATCTCGAGAAATTCAATTGCAATTGAAACATGTGCAAATGATTACTTTATGGGTTGATATGTAATATTTGAAGTTTTTTTACGAACACAAAATTTATTTTGGTAGGTTATGTAAAAGTTGAATTGGTGATGTAGTATGTATGGAGTTTGGAGAACACCTAGGGAAATGAAATTAATAAGTTTAAAATGAATTTTATTGAGTTGTAAAAAAAGGAAAAATGGTGTGAAATGATGCACATAGTGAGGTTTAGGATAATTCAATTGAGTCTTGTATACTAATAAGAAATGTATATAAAAAAAAAGTATGATTTTGGAAGCATGATGAGGACCACACCACCTAACAATCATTTTTCTCACCTAATATATCAGGAGAGAGAAAAAAAATTAATCATTTTTCTTAAAATGATAAAAATTTTGTTTTGGTCAAATTATTTCAATAAATAACATATATTTAGTGTTGTTGTCAATGTTTGGTAAACTTTTAAACGGCTATCATTTTGATACTTAGGTGGGAAAAAACCAATAGATTACTAGATCTTTGAATTGATTAGTTCAAATTAATACTACCTTTAATTATAATTCTAAGTGTATGTTTATCCAATTCAGTGTGTAGATTAATACAAAAAGGATGGAAGGTCAAAGCATGTTAAAATATGATGAAAGCTTAAATTGTAGGTTAGCAAAATACCAAACCTAATCAACTCATTTTTGTTTGAAAACACTCATCAAAGAAAACCATGATTTTGGTCTTTTGCTTGCAAGTAAGTCATATCCGTTGCCTCAATTTGCTGGGTTCAAAGAGGAATTTTTTTTATAGCATCCTTTTGGCTTGGTTTTCAAGTTTCATAATTTTCACTCTGTTAAGAAATCATAAATATAACACAGTTTTATTTAGTTTAGTAATAATATTCCATTTATGGTATTAGTTTTAACTTTTTTTGCATTGTGAGCAAGAGCGAAAATTAAAATTTGAAGTGGTTGCTTGGTTTTGGTAACTGGACCATTCCTTGTAGCTGCTTTTTAAGGAACAAGAACCCTAGTTCACGTTACTCCAACCATATAGAATGTATGCAGTGGAAGAAAAGTCCCTTTATGAAGAGCCAAAATAAAACCAAAAGCTGAAAAGCAAAGAATAAAGAATTTACAAATCCATGAATAATTTTTTTTTTCATAAATTTAGAGAAAATGTACAATGAAATTAGAGAAAATAAAATCTAAAAAATAAATTATATGCTTAAAAATTAATTTGAATTTTAATATTCACTACTTAAAATCATATGATGTAATACTCGTGAAAGTAGAATATAACATTTAATCTTCAAAACATCAAATAAAAATTAAAGTTATTAAAAACATCAAAACGAGTAGATATAATGAAAACACGGATGAAAAAGGAGTTTAATTTATTTACTTTTCATTAGTTTCCTTACAAATGGCGTTACAGTTTGAATTTGCAAGATCTAAGTCTAAAAATCTAATACTTTAGATTTGGTCAATAACGATTCTACAAGGTTAACGTAAATATGCGAATAATTCGTTACATTATTTTTTTTATAATTTTAATATATTTATATCTTTTAATAATTAAATTTTTAATAATGATATTAATAGTTAATAAGTGTTTAAAATTAAAAGATCATATTAAAATGCTTTACATTTATGGGTATTAAACTCTCATTATTTCTCCACTTATGGTTTATGTTAAAAAATCCTTTTCTCATGGTTGACGTTGCCTCTTAAAAAATAATTATGGATAAGGAATCAATTAATGAGTGTATTTAATTTGTAGGTAAACGTTAATTATACGTTTCAAGGTTGTATTAATCCGTGAGTCAGAGACACATATACAAAATATGAAATGGACAAAGGTACAGTTATGATTTATATTTTTTAAAATGTGGGGGTCAAAATATTACTATTAAAAAAGTACAAATATATTTCAACAACCAAAAACATATTTATTTATATAAAATTAATGTTTATCTAGTTCAACCTATAAGCTAAACTATAGGTTAAAGTAGGTTACAATGAAAATAGAAACTCAAATGATAGTCTAAAATACATTTTACTAATTTAATAGATGTCTTAAGAAACAATTATTATTTCAGTTAAAAATAAGTAATTTTTATTCTTGGGTATAAAACAAGCAAGGGATTGTATATGACATCACGTTAATACTCAACACTAAACTTAACGACAAAGAATTAACCTGATAAATAAAGAGGTTAATTTCGAAAATTTACCTTTATGATTAATTATTAAAGTATGATATTTTTAATTTTGTAGTAGAAAAATGGAACATAAAGTAGTACTAAAAAAAAACGTAAGGAAATATTAAAATAATATTGAGACCCAACAACTCCACCCAATATTTTCATCTTCTTCTTCCGTTCCTTCTCAGCTTCTTCTTCTATCTAATATCTTTCTATTCTTTTCACTGTCAGTGTCTTCTTTTTCTCCTCGTTTCAGAGAGAAAGAAGCTCATGCCGTACGCAACGGCGTCGTTTTGAGAATTCGAAGCTCTCTGAATCGTTCCACGCTCTCTCTTCAGAAACCGAGGTTCCGTTTTCACTTTATATTTATATTTCTCGGAACATTGTTAATCGAGACTGTGTTACCGTTTGAGGCGTAGGGTTAGGTTTTTCTCGCTCTCACTTTCTTCTGCGCGAAGCTTTTCGGGAATGCATCGGAGCGAACGGTTATCTAGCGCTCCGATCGAGGAATCGCCGGCGGTTTGATGGAATCGGCGCCGTTTGCGTTCCGGAGTTCGCCATTCCATGGAGTCCATGGTTCGGTGCTATAGTTCGCGCGCGCTATTCGGATTTCGTTGCAACCTTCGATTCGCCGTCGTTGTTTTTGAGGTGTGGATTCTGCTACTTCTTCAGGAGTTTACGAATGGCTCTGTTCGTTTTGTTATGTGTTTTTCGGACATTTCTTTTAGTTCAAAGTTGCTCTAGCGTATAGGTCTTAGGATTTTGTGAATAGCATGCTGAACTGTGCTTAGGATCTAATTTTTTGCTGGAGAATGCGAGTAGAGATTTAGATGAGAATTGATGTTTGAACGTTATAAAATATGGTTTTACTGTTTGATGATTTTGTTGTTGTTTGGTGATATTTTTTTTTTCTGTTGTTTTAGAATATTTTCATGATTTGGACGAGTGTTAACGATGTAGTAAAATATAGAAATAAAAAGAGGGATGCAGATTTAAGAATCGGAATGTTTTTCATTTTCTATTTCAAAAACTGGTTTTAAAATGCAACTAAATTAGGTTGCTCAGGCAGCTCTTAGAAGCTGGTGCAAGGCACGAATTAAAGTGTGGAACTGAGGGAGAGGTGAAGAAGATGAAAATAGAAGAAGATTCAAGAATATCTCTCTGCTATTTCTGTATGAGTTTTTAAAACATTTACTTTGGGAACAATTTTCTAAACTTAATAATATTTGTATGAGAAATTGATTGTTGAGTAGTGTGTTATGTCTTAGAAAACAATTTTTACTACAAAGAAGTGAGAAGAGAATCAAAACTTGTCCTTAACAGGTTCATAGTAAGCACCTATTTGCACAAGTCTCTCCATAAAACACAGGAGAATAAGATGAAAAGAAAAAGTGAAATAAGTTTCTATTATGCATAAGCTTTTCTGTAAAGCTCTTTCATATTAGGTTCTTTAAAATCTTATGTTTAATTTGTGCATAAGTTAATTTTAGCTTATGGAAAACTAAATTCTTTTATTCTTATTTTTTTTTTCTTTTGTGAGTGCTTATGGAGAAGTTTATTCAAATAGGCGTTAACTATCATTCAGCTTATGGGTTCAAATTTTGAAGTTTCTTTGTTGATGATATCTTGTGTAACCAGTGTTTTCACATTGTTGTTTTTTACCTAGTCATTCATTGCTTAGAAGCAAAAATTAAGAAGTTTTGATTCATAATGTTTGTTTAAAGCATTGCATGAGAGTGTAGTCTGTATAGTTGCTAAAGTTGGATATCTATTGTTAAATCCTGCTTCAGATTGTATTGATATTGGCATGGTTGGAAGTCTATAATGCAAAGCTCCAAGAACACCAATTTTACCGGGGAGGTTTGGAGGGGAGGAGTGAGAACATTGCCTCACACTCTTGCATACATGACGAGATACTTGAGCAGAGAAAGCGACCTGGTCGCAAGGTGTATTCAGTTACCCCACAGGTTTACAAGCCTGGTCTTTCGAAGCACCTCCAGCTTAAAGGTAGAGCACTACTTGGTATATCAACACCATCAGAGCTTCTAGGTATTGAAAAACAACCTATTAGGATATATCTAAATTATGATGCAGTTGGTCACTCCCCTGACAGGGATTGCCAAAAGATTGGTGATATTGTCAAGGTGAGTGTTTAAAATTATTGAAAAGAATTCAGTGTTGATATTGGTGTTCTCTTTCACATATACTATTGGTACGGTTAATCATAATTTGTTTTTGTGAACAGCTTGGTGAGCCTCCCATGACTTCTCTTCCCGGTTTGCCTTCTTGTAATCCTCTTGCTGATCCTCCAGTCATTGGGGATTGTTGGTATAACTGCACTTCTGAAGATATCTCAGGAGAGGACAAAAAACATCGCCTTCATAAGGTTTGTTGGGATCCTGCTTTGCTTTCCTTTTAATTAGAATTTGTTTTACTTGATTGATAATTAAAAAAAGTGCCTCCTGTTGCCATAAAGAATTAAAGATCTGGATATGTGTGGAGTCCAGAGAATGACCAGATCCACTACGTGGGTCTATAGTAGGCACCCATTACCTTGCAACACAGCTAGAGTCACGTGGCCACAACTCCAACTGTTATGTTGATGCTCCTCTTCATCAGGCCAATGATGTTATGTGATTCTGTGTCATTTTTGGCAGTTTTCTATTCATCGTTGTCATGGTGGTGTTAGCTAGAGCTATACTATAAAGATTGGATAGAGATATTTATCATTGGTAGAAACTTATTGCAGGCATTAGGTCAGACAGCTGACTGGTTTAGGAGGGTATTGTCTGTTGAGCCTGTTAAGGGGAACTTGCGATTAAGTGGATACTCTGCATGTGGACAAGATGGAGGTGTGCAGCTTCCTCGCGCATATGTCGAAGGTATGATTCATTTGCTGGCCTTCTGTTGAAAATGTTGTTCTTGTAAAGCTTGTGGTTAACTGTACGAGAGGATTTATGAAGATGACTCTTTGTTCGCCTTCCCCAGAGGGAGTCCCTGATGCCGACTTGGTTCTCTTGGTGACTACAAGACCTACAACTGGGAATACACTTGCTTGGGCTGTGGCATGTGAGCGGGACCAATGGGGTCGTGCTATAGCCGGTAGATTAAATGTGTTGGTTTAAATGCTGTCTTTATATTTGGGATGCTTTGTAACTGAAAGTGCCTTTTTGTTTGCATGTGTGCAGGACATGTTAATGTTGCTCCTCGTCATTTGACAGCTGAGGCAGAGACTTTGCTATCAGCTACTCTGATACATGAGGTTGTTTAGTTTTGTGTATGGAAAAGATGAGATTGCAAACACGGTTGTCAATGTTGTGGCTTTGTTGATTTTATTTGATGCTTTTCAGGTTATGCATGTTCTTGGTTTTGATCCACATGCCTTTGCTCATTTTAGAGATGAAAGGAAAAGACGCCGTGGCAAGGTATTTGCTGCTTTTATTAGTATTTTTACAATGGAATGGTATATTATAGATTTATAAGCCATTGTTTTTCAAGTATACTTTCGTCCATGTTTAGTGATTTGAATTTTACAATGATTAAATAAATAATGACGGCTTCTACCTTCTTTTGATACAGATAGTTGTTTTTTTGCTCTCATTATTATAGTATACTTTGTTAGTCACGAAGTTTGAAACTAGTAATAGATGAGTTTGTATTGCAGGTGGAGACATGTTTTAGCTCTTTTACACTATTAAATATTAATTTGTATAGAAAATATGTTGAAGAACTTTAATGAATGTGGACTTTAAAGTAGAAGTTTACAAATCTTTTGGCATTTAATCCTATTTTTAGAACATCCTCTGTTTTTCTTTCCGATATGTATGTTAAAACCTTTTTCTCTTTTTAAGCACGCCTGTTCCTTTTGAGCCATTTATTTTGTCACATTTTGGCAACTCATTGTTTCTTGTGTTTGCAGGTTACTGAACGAGTTATGGATGAAAAGATTGGGCGGATGGTAACACGTGTGGTTCTTCCACGTGTTGTCATGCATTCTCGGCATCATTATGTGGTAATTTCTATGGAACATATTCTCTATAATTTCAGTGTCAACTTTTCCTGTATTTACACATGTAATGTGATCTTCACTGGAAGATTCAACTAATGATTGATTAGTGATTTATTGGCAGGCATTTTCAGGAAATTTTACTGGCTTAGAGCTGGAAGATGGTGGAGGACGTGGCACATCAGGTTCTTAATGTCATGTTTTTTTTTTTTTTTTTTTTTTTTTTTTTTTTTTTTTTTTTTTTTTTTTTTTTTTTTTTTTTTTTTTTTTTTTTTTTTTTATTTTTTTTTTTTTATAATTTTTTTTTT
>Ga0099825_1002524_pt1 | contig 24324 bp, 13 predicted proteins | sample SiratroredBW_FD_76838 | JGI IMG/M metagenome (GOLD analysis project Ga0099825, IMG submission 76838) | Root nodule microbial communities of legume samples collected from California, USA - Siratro red BW | ecosystem: Host-associated > Plants > Roots > Nodule | place: USA: California | collected... | reverse complement strand
CGGGAACTGAGCAGACACGCCAAAACTAGTTCAAGGAAAGCCCTTTCCTCCCAAAATGAACCATTCAACCTGAGAAACCGTAAACCCATCTACTCCAACAAATTTGGAAGGTTCTATGAGATCACCCCAGAGAAAAACCCCAACTCCAGGACTTTGACGTGTTCCTCAGTTCTGTGGATATCAATGAGGTAATACAAAGAAAAACCATATGGAATGTGGTCTTAATTATACAATCTTAGTATTGAGTTGAGACTATAATTAAATAATGACTTTTTTTTCTTAACAAATTTAGGGAGGCCTTCTTCTGCCAAACTACAATTCTAAGGCCATAATGATACTAGTGGTTAATGAAGGAGAAGCAAAAATTGAACTTGTTGGCCAAAGAGAACAACATCAGAAGCAGCAAGAGGAACAGGAGGAAAGCTGGGAATTAGAGAGGTACAATGCTGAGTTGTCTGAAGACGATGTATTTGTAATCCCAGCAGTTTATCCAGTTGCCATCAACGCTACCTCCAATCTGAATCTCATTGCTTTCGGTATCAATGCTGAGAACAACCAGAGGAACTTCCTTGCAGGTATATATATATTTATATTATATATCATCACCAATTTGAATAGACCGCTCTTGTTTGTTTTATGCCACACAATACTTGGTGATGGGGTGTTTTATGTAGAATTGCTAATGCGTGATTGTGATTGAAAATTTGAAGGTGAGAAAGACAATGTGATGAGCGAGATGCCTAGAGAGGTGTTGGAGGTTACGTTCTCTGGGTCTGTTGAGAATGTTGAGAAGCTGATAAAGAACCAGAGGGAATCCTACTTTGTGGATGCATAGACTCAGGAACATGAAAAGGAGGAGAGTAAGGGAAGAAAGGGTCCATTTATCGAACATATATATGATGCTTGTGTTTTGTTTGAGTCCTTCAAATCTCTTCTTTCTGCTTAGTTAATTTCTTATGGTTGGCTTAGTAAAATAAATTTACTATGGTCTAATTATATTATCTAAATCATGAACTGCATTAAATGAAATTAAGCGTTAAGAGGAATGTTATTTATTGTTGTACTGAATAACTATTTATAGGACCATGTAACAGTAACTGAGCTCTACCTAATATCTTCTATGAATAAACAAATCGAGCTTATAAATGATGCTTGTGTTCTATGTTTCTGCTAAAAAATTTGATATGGTTAGTTGTTTGGGTACCAAAATACTATAATAAATTTACCCTGACGCTAAATTATGTCAATAGTGACGAGTGTATGAAATGAAGAACGCAAGTATGTATTCTTCTTCGCTCACTAAGAATAAGGTCTGGCAGAAAAATCAATTTAAAACTTTCAAAATTTGTTTTTTTATAATAGAAGTGGTGCAATCCCGAATTACATAAATATGTCTAGATCTAGAATTGTTATAGAAATGAACATACGAAAACTTTAAAAGAAGTTATGTTTAATATAATTTTTTTTTTCTTATTCGAAGTTTTGAAAAAATTATAAAATGAGCATTGGTGAACCCCGACGGCAGAAAAAATCCTACAAACTTGAACGTGGGGATGTCCTGAAAATTCTTGCAGGGACCATTTTCTATTTGGTTAATCTGACAACAAAGACAATCTCACACTAATCAAACTCGCCATGCCCATTAACGAGCTAAATTTGAGGTACTGCCTTTTCTAATTCCAAACTAATTACTTAAATTTATTCCTCTTACAATTTGTTTCTAAATGTGTTGATCAATTCTCTCTAGCATTTTTTCCTATTTAGCACAAAAGCTCGACACTCCTACTTGGATAATGGCAAAGCTGGGAAGATCTAACGATAATGAGAACTCGAGCTGTTTACGCACATGACACATTTAAACTGAACTCGTCGGTTCTGATATCACTTTATTGGATAATACAAAAGGATAAAACTGGGGAGATCTCACAAAAATAAGAACTCAGTCAAACCTACAAAGAAAATAACACAACCTTCAATCCAAAACCTTAAAATATTGGATTTGTGAATCTTTTTTCTTATATGTTATTTAACTTTTTCATTCCTAGTTAATGTTTGGACTTAGACTCGTACTTAATTACCAAACACTTGCATATATACAAAATACAGCATCAAACTACATATTCACATGCCATTTACTAGTTTGTCTAACTGTCACACTATCTAAACATATATATTTGCTTGGTTTTATAAACATATATATTTGCTTGGTTTTATAGAGCGAATTCGAGGAGATGAACAAGATTCTATTTGAAGAGGAGGGAAAGCATCATCAGCAAGGGGAGCAGAATCGCCAAGAGGGAATGATTGTGGAACTCTCAAAGAAACAGATTCGGAAAGCAAATTGGAAATTCAGAAAGTGGGCACAAGTTGGACGGCCCAAAAGCCATGATACATAGGCCCATTGCCATTGCAAAAGATGGAAAGAACTTATCCAATTTTAAAGAAACGCGTTATTATTTTAAGAAAGAAGATTAAACAATACTATATAATAAAAAAATGTGTCAAAATATTAATTGTTTTTTAGATTTATTTATTACTTTTTTTATTTAATGAAGGAGTTTCCAAAAATATATTTTCCATACTATTTTCATTATGTAAATTTTTGTTTATCAGCTAATTTGTCACCTTATATTTGAAGGAAATATTTTAATGACTAGGGATAGTTAATGGTTAATTTATAAATTTTTATATTCTTAACTAGTTTGAATTTCACCAGTGTTAATATTAAAACTATAACATTAGTACATATGCAAATAACTAAAATAAAAAAATGACAAATTTGTAAAAAAATTAAAGAGACAAAATTCACAAAACATGATCATAAGTAAAAAAGAAAAAGAAAAACAAGATTAGTGTTGTTGTGCTGTACAGCTTTGTTTTGGTTTGTTTAGTGTACCCACTTTTCCTAATTTTGTCGTATTTAAATAATTGCAGAAATTATTTAAGTTGATTTTTCTGAAAAATAATTATTAATTGTTGGTGGATATTAAGGAAGAAAAAGGAGTGGAAGAGAGAGAGAGAGGGCCGTTGGATGAGAGAGAGGGGGTTAGTGACAGTGAGCTGGCGACTGGTTGTCGCGAACATTAATATGGGAAGAAAAAAAGAGATAAAAGGAATGTGAAAGAAGAAGAACAAGGCGCGTCACAGTCACGTGTCTCCACTACCGACACTCCCAGCACACAGAAAGAAGAACTCACTGCAAATCTATTTCTCCATTAACAACATTGCATTTCGTTGTTAGATTAGGGATTAGGGATTGTTGATTGGTGATTGGTTTTCAAAATGAGTATGTACGGTAGGGATCCGTGGGGAGGGCCGCTGGAGATCCACGCCACGGACTCCGCCACCGACGACGAGCGCAGCCGCAATCTCCAGGAGTTGGACCGCCCGGCCTTAGACGAGACTCAACAGAGCTGGCTCCTCGGCGCCGGAGAACAGAAAAAGAAGAAGAAGAAATACGTAGATCTGGGCTGCATCATCGTCAGCCGCAAAATCTTCATCTGGACACTTGGCACTCTCGCCGTCTCCGCCGTCCTCGCCGGTTTAATCACTCTCATCGTCAAAACCGTCCCCCGCCACCACCACAAGCCCGCCCCTCCCGACAACTACACTCTCGCTCTCCACAAAGCCCTCCTCTTCTTCAACGCCCAAAAATGTAACCACTCATTTCACCATTTTTATGTGTTTATATCGCAATTCTAATTTAATCGATTAGTTGATTTGGTTCCTTGTTTTGTGCGTAGCGGGAAAGCTTCCGAGGCATAACAACGTTTCGTGGAGAGGGAACTCGTGCATGGACGATGGGAAGAAGTCTGACGGTTCGTTGGGTGTGATCAAGGATCTGATAGGCGGTTACTACGACGCCGGTGATGCTATCAAGTTCCACTTCCCCAAGGCCTTCGCCATGACCATGCTCAGTTGGAGCGTCATCGAGTACAGCGCCAAGTACGAGGCTGCCGGAGAGTTGGCTCACGTCAAGGAGCTCATCAAGTGGGGAAGCGATTACTTTCTCAAGACCTTCAACAGCACCGCCGACACCATTAATACCCTCGCCGCGCAGGTTGGCTCCGGCGACACCTCCGACGGGAGCACCACTCCCAACGACCACTACTGCTGGATGAGACCCGAGGACATCGATTACCCCCGCCCCGTCACGATGTGCAGTAGTTGCTCCGATCTCGCCGCGGAGATGGCGGCGGCCTTGGCGGCCGCCTCGATTGTGTTCAAGGACAACAGGGCGTATTCGCAGAAACTGGTTCACGGGGCCACCACGCTGTACGGCTTTTCGAGGAAGCAGAGAGGGAGGTACAGTGCGGGCAACGAGGCTGCTACGTTCTACAATTCGACTAGCTATTGGGATGAGTTTGTTTGGGGAGGGGCTTGGATGTACTTTGCCACTGGGAATTCCTCTTACCTGAAGCTGGCTACCACTCCCGGCCTTGCCAAACATGCCGGCGCCTTCTGGGGAGGGCCTGACTATGGTGTCCTCAGCTGGGACAACAAGCTTACTGGTGCTCAGGTAATTCCTTTTTTCTTCCCTCTTCGTTTTTCCACATATCTGCCACCTAATTAAGCTAATGGTGTTTTGATCAATCTCACTTTATTGACTGCATCACATTTCTTTTTGTTCTGGCTTCATTACTTCAATTTTGACTCAACACATCTAAGGCCAGTTTCAATTGTCAGCTTCTGTGTTCAGTTCCAATCAAGCAGCTCTACCATCGAAATCTTCTCATATGCACTTTTATCTTTTAGACTGGTTTTCTTATCTAACTTGCTGAACAACGGAGGTGACATGATGATTCTAGCGGAAAGGCTCAATTCATTTTACCTTTATTTTCTTCTCGTTCAACCATAACTTTCGGTGGAAAAGTTTATCCAAACGGCTTTCAAGTATTACTGCACTTTCAAGAAATTTATCGTTTTTATTCACAATGCTTTTCAACTCAAAACTCGAGCCATTCTCGTTAATTGTGTAACTTTAGAATGTTCCCTTGTTTTCAACACCTCATGTTTAATTTGATCATGCTGTAGGTCGTAGTCATGTGGACTATTTCATTGACTGCTTCGTTCTGAATTTATAAGAAAGTCAGTTCTGATATATGTTCAAGAGTGGAAGCGAAGTAACTTAATGTTTTGTCTTGTATTCAGGTTCTTTTGAGTCGATTGAGGTTGTTCCTGAGTCCTGGTTATCCGTATGAAGAAATTTTAAGGACATTTCACAACCAGACAGGCATAATCATGTGCTCCTACCTGCCAATGTTCTCCAGCTTTAATAGAACGAGGGGTAAATAATTCTCCGACTTTCAACCTTTTTTCTGCGCAACAGGTTTTCCAACTAATATTCTAATGAGGATAATGATGTCTTCTTCACCAGGCGGCTTGATTCAATTAAACCATGGTAGGCCTCAGCCTCTCCAATATGTTGTCAATGCAGCATTTTTGGCTGCCCTTTACAGTGATTATCTCGATGCTGCTGATACTCCTGGATGGTACTGCGGACCCAATTTCTTTTCGACTGATGTTCTTCGAAATTTTGCGAAGACCCAGGTGTGTGCTAGTATACTCTTTTGAGTTGTGCATAATGGAAGCTAATATCAAGTGTCTGGACTAATTATTTTCCTTTTACCTTTTCTGGGTGATTTTCTAGATTGATTACATTCTTGGAAAGAATCCTCGGAAAATGAGCTATATTGTAGGTTTTGGTAATCGTTATCCAAAACATGTTCACCATAGAGGGGCTTCTATACCAAAGAACAAGATTAAGTACAACTGTAAAGGAGGATGGAAATGGAGGGACACATCGAAGCCAAACCCGCATACGCTTGTTGGAGCTATGGTTTCTGGTCCTGACAAGCACGACGGTTTCCATGATGTCCGAACCAACTATAACTACACAGAGCCAACTCTTGCAGGCAATGCAGGTTTAGTAGCTGCGCTGGTGGCGTTGTCGGGTGATAAAAGCTTAGGAATAGACAAAAACACTCTTTTCTCTGCTGTTCCTCCAATGTTTCCGACTCCGCCACCACCTCCTGCACCATGGAAACCATGAGGTGTTGTGTCATTCATTGTCCTCTATCCGCTAAGTACCACAGGTGACTTCAGTGTATTGATGATTTCGAAGATGGAGGTAGATTAAAGCCAAGGGCGCGCATGGAAAAGTGGAAGTAGTGCAACTAGGCCTAGTCAATCTTGTTTGTCTAGGAGCAATCTTTGTTTCAAGATTAGCATTAAAATTTATAGTGGTACTTGAGACTGTCTTTTGTTTGTTTTTTTGTGATATACATAGTATGTATGTATGTATCAAATCTTGAATTCTTTAAACGTGAAAACGAACATAATGTAAGGAACACACTGATCTAATGTCTTACAGTTACCTTACTCAACTTTCTTTTCTCTTTACAAGTTTGAGGACCTTTTTCTTTTCAATTTTGCAAAAGGTCGTTAAGTTGTTCTACATGTTATGCTTACTCTAAATGCTGGTATAAACATTTGCTACATTTCCAACGAAACAAGTATGTATGAGAGTGCTTTTGAGGTTGAGAGCAATTCTTCTGGACCTGCCCTTGTACTTGCCAATTCAAACAAAACAAAAATCATTATACACGGAGGCGGCGTCCAGTTGCATTCCGTTGCTGAATGATGTGCTGATTTTCATATCCTAACTTTAAAGTTGCCGAATGTTCTTTCCTGTACTCACACGAAAGAATAAATCAATATAGTTTGTTTTGAAATAATGTAGTTCCGAAATATTTTATGATAATTTTTGCCGAGGGACCATGTCATCGAATCAGGTGCCAAATGATAGGGACCGATCCTCATGTCTAGTCTTGGACTGTGGGATATCATATCCCTTTCATGCGGAAGTTGTGGAAATCATTATCCGACACATGTTCCCCATGTCTATATAGGTGCACATACGTAAAGAAATACAATTGATGAATATGGCATTACCATTAACACTTAATGAAGGGGCATCAACATCTACAATTGAGCTTCCATGCTGTCCAATCTCCCTACTGGCAGTGGCAGAGCAGGAGTGTCATACCAAGGTCCCAAACCACCGATGTTCACGTGCATTCAAATAAACGACTAACACATTTGTATGACAGCATAAAATGGTGATCGAGACTGTCATGCAGTGTCAGTCAGTAAGCACCGAAACAGAACAACATAAGATTAGTTCAAGAGAGGTCACAAATTTACATAAGCATGATACATGGTCCCATTCGAAACTCAGACTTATTGCACCAATACAATTCAATCAGTCCTTCTCAACTAGGATTTCATATTAATTGCCTTAAGTAATCAATTCTTATTGAAGTAATAATTTACTATTGATTACTTATTATATATAATTACAGTTTTATCATCTAATGTACTCTCCTCACTCTTTTAAAATTCAATTATCAAAGTTGAATTCGATTTTTACTTTAATAACGTTATTTAATTCACTATTGTCTCCGTTAACCTGTTCAAAATATTGTTATTATATTACAACCCAATGACTTACGGGAGACAAACGATAGTAAATTTATAAAGGGATCGTCATATGAAAAACCAAATTACATAAAAAAAAAAGGGTGAAAATTTTATCATTTATAAATGTAATACAAAAGTAAACGAGTCAGGAAAATTTCGACCAACTAAGCTGTTTAGGCCTTTCAAGGGGGAGCTTCTCCATCTCAAAACACCCCTTCTCAGAAACAGAGGTAACTTCCTCATTCAACCCTGTCATTTTGAGTTCATTGAGCGTTCTCTTTGCATAAACAGTGAAGGCAATAGTGGTAACTATTGCAATAATGAAAGAAATAATGTTGTATACGATTTCCACAGTAGTCAAGTGGTGCTTCCCGTACTGTGCGTCAGCCAACGTCTTTAATAACCGACCGCTGACAAAAGAAATTAAGATGTTAGTGTGGGGTAAAGAATTATAAAGAAAACACGTTCTAAGTTGAGTCACATCTATATCCATCAAAGTCATCTCAATTCTCATTTAATGCGTGGGGTGCTAAAAAACACCCTGGTAATCGTGCTAAGAAAAAAAAGTCAGTGACGGCATTTGTCTGAACATCTAACAGAACTCAAAAAAACTCGTAAAGGTTTCCCTCACTGCTTTGCCTTCCAACCATATAAGGATGGAGGAAATGACAAGTGTCTTTGCAATTACAATATATTTTTCAACTCCCTTTTCTTTCTAATATTTTCCTTTTTCCACTTTCATTCATTTTCCAGGGGGTAGGGTAGGGAACTCATTAAGCCAATGAAGGACCCTAAATAGAAAGACAATCAAACCTGTAGATATAGATGAAAGCTTCTGGTACCATTCCAGCTACTGATCCACTCAAGTAGGGCCAAAACCTCATATTTGTGACTACCACAGCATAATTGAATATGGTATAGGGAAAAGGAGAAACCCTAAACAGTGCAACGACTTGAAATTGATGAAACCAGTTCCCCTCCCCAGCAAGCCTAATCATTGCAGCATTCTGGGGCCATCTCTTTAACCAGCGCTGGAGAATATAAAGGCAATAATCACAAATAAAAGGAAAAACCTAGTCAGAAAAAATGCAGCACAAAATTTAAGAAGATTGTTGGTCATATAAGAAATAAAATGACTTACATGAATGCGGTCACGAAACAGTAGCCCAATTAGGTAAGGCAGGACCATTCCAATGGTTGTTCCAACCATTATTATAACGAAGCCAAGACCATAACCAAAAATCATCCCAGTCAGCCACATGGAGGGGCCAGAAGGGATTAAGAATACTGGGAATAAAGCCAGAGAGGCAACTAGTACCAGGGCAAGAACTGGACGGCCAAAGGCAGTAGCTTCCCATTCCATGATTGGGTAAAGAACCTGCATATCAAAATTAAAATGATAAAGCATCAAAAAATAAATTTAATCAAATATTCCAAGCATCCATATGGAATGCATGCCATTCCACATGACCTGAAGTATAGAGTCTAAGCTTGTTTTTAGAAGTAGCAAAGATGTGATTACTATAATGCACTTTTTTAATATCATACTCAGAAGTACCCTTAAAATGACAGCAGACTTAGGAAATGAAAATTAAAACAGAAAGTGTGAAAAAGGGAATTTCCTACTGAGTTGAGGGAAAAGAGTCCATCTTATTTTGCTGCATTGACTTTCATCCATGCCATGGATCGCACATCAAGTCAATTCTTCCAGACATTTCCTTCAAAACATTTACCAAAAATATGGAAACTTGTTGGTTTGTGAAGATTGGCTATGTAAAATCGTGATTAAGGTTCTTAGACTATCTAATATTGTAGACCATCCGATAGTTCAAGAGTGTCCACTGGTATAAGATCATCTATCTTTCTTCTTAGTGCATTTGTCTTCAGAGCATATAGTGGTATCAAACCTCTACCCTACATTAGATTGTTACTTCCTTCATCTAACATTAACGAGTCTACCTTGTTGACTTTTCAAGCTCCAATGCGAGAGCACTACTCCCTTGTCTTCTCCAACAGCTTAGGTGTGATTTACAGAAGTTAGTTTTGATAGTTAATTTTGTATACATAGGACTTTGTATAAACTGTTTTAACCAACTGAAAGTTGAAAGTTCACTTAAAAACTTCAAGTTGTAATCTTTGTTAATAGTGGATTTCTGACTATGGGTATAGATTGAAATTTGTTAACACTTCAATTGGACCACGTGAATTTCTCTATGCTTCCTTTGTTACTCATCTTTTGTCAACCTCTAATTGTTCTTGTGAGTTTTTCTGTTATTGTTGTTATTCGTTTGTGTTTGGTAGATGGTCTAGTGGGTTTGTTTGAGTTATTTCCACAACAATAAGTAACATATCATTTCATATATAATTTCTACAATAATATATTTCAATTAAAAAGATTATAAGAACACTGAAGGTGACAGAGGATTGCCACAATTTAGTCAATATCAACGAATGCATATTAGCCAAATAACTTCAAGACCCGTTCATTCTGAACAGGAAATGCAACTGCAGAACCAAAATGGTTGTAAAAGTAAGAGGAAATACCTTTTCAAAAAAGAGTGGCACTCCCCATCTGATGAGAATAAAAGCAAATATCACAACGACAACACACCATAAAAAGGATTTAACCCACCACCAGAAAGACTTAAATCTTGATTCTGCTCGAGGCAGCAAGATTTCAGCCTCAACAGCCCTTGGTTCATCAGATATGACCAGTCTAACATATTCACTAGTCTCCCTCCCATGAGAGCCCGAGCCTGCATGTTTTTCCAACACCTCTGATGATTCTTGTGTCATCACTGAGATGCTGGCAGGCTATAATAACAGCAGAACAAAAATCAGAAGATGAGCATCAAACTGAGAGTGTATGATTCAAAATTCAAAGTGCATATCTGATTCTACACTGAGTAATTAAATTACGCAAGAACAGTCAATAAATAACAATATATAAAAAGAGAGGGACACCAGGGATTCTGTACCATCATTGCAGGCAACTAGCATTCCCAACCCAATACATATGACAAGAAAGCCAACTTAGTAAAATAACCCAAAAAGAGATACAAGACACCAACAAGATATTGAACTGTCTTATAATTATATGCAGGTGCAGTATTAGGGATGTAAAGATTTCAGAGATCCGGCAGGGTTGTGCTCTGTTCGAATAAATCCAAGTCAAACAGAAAGAAAAAAAAAAGGTGGACTACAGGAGTTATTGCATGAGTAAAATAATTTCAATCCTACGGGAGGAATAAATTTTCTTCAAGCATAATAAAGCTTATGGTTGATGAACAAAAAGTAAATGCAGACAGCAATATTGGCAGGTTTATAATTTATTTCAATCAGAGACGTCAATAATCCCGTGTCTTTGATGAAACTTCAATTTTATATAATTTAAGAAACCACACCCCTTGGTAGGTGCTTCCAAAACACTATGTTTGAACTTCTAAATTTTCCAAAATCCACTGAATTTCCTAAGCAAAAATAAATTAAATAAAATAATTCTTCTGTTGGAGACCGTGACGGCAAAAAATATAAACACAACCTAAAAATGGAACCTAGCTTCCAATTCTCCCAGCAATTGATATTCAAACCAAAATTGGTAGGGGAAGGATAATATTATATACAGAAGAGTCGAAATTGGTGAATTGATGAAAGAAACATAAAATATTTTGGAAGCCAATTAAGAAACAAAGAAAAGATATCAGAGTACTTTTTGTGACGAGTGAGACAAAGAAACGAACCTTGGGAGAAGGAGTTGAGCTCTGGCAATTAACGAACAGAACAAAGGAAAACAGAAGAGAACAGAAGAGAAGTGAATGGTTGTGGTTGGGCGGTGTGGGATTCTGAAAAAGATGGAAACGTCCCACTCACGCTACCACTCTCATTAACCAACTAACTTCATCTCACAAACCCCTTTTGCTCTTACCTTGCCTTTGCCTTTATAAATGTTTCCTTGTCACACTGCACCAACCATACAAACACACCACAACCTTCACTTTTCTTTAATCTATTTACTTCTTTAATTTTCTAAAAGCTCCAACAATTTTAATTCATTATTAATATAATATCAATTTGCTAACATAATACATTCATTAGTAATATTAATGGCAATTACTTATATATTAATTGTAACGTTTATAAAAAAACACTTTAATAGTTACTAGCGTGCATGTCCACATTTTCTAATAATAATTATTAATGGTGGATAAAGTTACAAACCAAATAATCAAGTAGGTAATTAAAAATCTATATAGGTAAAAAGATTCACATTTAAAAAGTATAGAATGTGAAGGTAGGTAATTAAAAATCTATATAAGTAAAAAGTTTCACATTTAAAAAGTATAGAATGTAAAGATAGGTAATTAAAAATCTATATAGATAAAAAGTTTCATATTTAAAAAGTACATAATGTAAAGAAGTTTTAATGTAAATATTATTAGATATTTAAATGTGAGTTTAAGTTTCACGTTAAATAAGATTAAGAAAGTTGAACAACATATCAAAAGAAATATTTACAAACTTAAAGATTAAAATTTTGAATTGAAAAGGTTATGATTCTCTTATGTGAGTTGACTCATATTTTATTATTTGAGATTTTTTCAATTTTTCTTTCAATTTTTCCAATAAATATAATTAAAACTTTTTTAGTATTATTGTTTATTTAATTTAATTTCCCTTTTAAGAAGAAGTTGTTCAAACAAATCCCTCAATTTTTAAAAGTACAAATATTGATGGTTTTGATTTATGCATAATTTAATTTATAGCTAACACGTAACAATAATGTATTAAATTTGGAAATGATAAAATAGGTTAATCTCAGTTGTTGGGATTTGCCAAAAATGGATCGAAACATAATAGTACACCAATGGAAATCAGGTGGGAAAGCTACCCACCCTTCCTAACAAACCAAAAGCTATAAAAAAAAATGAGAAAAAGTTATATTATTTACTTTGTAAAACTAATTTAAATAGATGGCTTTAGTTACAAAATATAAAATATGTACATAATTTAGTTTAAATTTTTTTAATATTATAGAAATTAAATTCATAAAATAAAGTAATGATCCTAAGAAACATATATTTTAATTCTTTAAAAATATTAAAATTTTAAAAAATTACACAATAAAAAAATTAAACATGCATTTTTAATGTGGAAACCAATAACTATCTCCATCATGTTATTTAAGACTGGACTCCGCGTGTTAACCTCCGTTTTAATTTTTAATAAAATAAAAGACATAAACCACAAATTTGTATAGAAAAGAATCGTAGCTACACAGCTCTAAAATATTTGGATTTAAAATATTTTCTAATTATCATAAATACGAGATATAGTTAGTTTGATTTATTATTAATATATTATCAAATTGTTAACATAAAAATTTATGGTATATTAGAGACGTTAATGTCAGTTATTTTATTCATATAAATATTAATAGTATGGCTTAAAAAAATTTTAATAGTTGCTTATATATAAATATTTTCTGTTCATAATTGGACTATTTATTAATAATGAATGAAGTTACTTCATTAAAAATTAAAAAAGTATATAATTAAAATTTATAAAGTCCGAAACACATTTGCAAATTATAGATTGCGAAGTGAGTTTAATTCTAATAGAATACTTTTATTTTCACTGTTAATAAAAATAGTGATTCAAATCTCTCAATTTTTTTAAAAGTAAACATATGAAGAATCACGGGTCTTTTAAGAGGCTAATAGATATTGAAAGTTCCAAACTTTTATATATACATTTTTTAAAAGATATATATATATATATATATATATTATTTAGTTTATATGTTAAATTATATCTTAATTTTCCAAAATTTTATTTCAAACTTTTGACTCTTTTAAAATTATTTAGGTTTTTCTATACGAAATTTTTAATCAAGTTTCACTCCTCCACTAAACTTGTTTTTTCAAATTAACAGTGAAATGTTAAGATACAAATATTGATGATTTAATTTACTTATAATTCAATTAATAACTAATGTACAGTGATAAGTAGAAAATTTAGAAACAAAGGCCAACCATTTACTTACTAACATTTATGGTCGGTATTACGAATAGTATGTTGTAGTTTAAATTAAGTCGCTAACATGATTTTGTGTTTAAATGTAGTTTCGAAACTATGTTTTTATATTAAACTTCCACTCTTTTGGATTAGTGAGGTTATTAATATGTTTCTTTTATCTCCAATTTCTTATTATATAATTATTCTTTCTTTTATTTTAATTACTGTCTTTCATTATATTGACCTCCTCTGTTGATTCCCATGTTTAACTATAGGTTTCAAATATGTTTATTTCTTCATTTTCAAATTTGGTTGCTCTACTTTACACATATACATATTCTAGTCCATAAATTGATCATCTTGATTTTTATTATGGTTAATTATATTTTACATTAAGCTCCTACTATGTTTATTCTATTAATCTATTCCTTCTATTTAAATAAAACTCAACAAGTTGTAATCAATATTGCACAACACTGTCTTCATTTATTCGCAACATAAAAGAAGCTAAACAAAACAATTGATTAACAAAATCTTTAAATATTATTGAAGTAATTTTTGTCTAAATTTTCAAGGAAACAAATATTAGAAAAATAACTAGAAACAACTGCAAATCATCGTCTTTTAAACATGTACATTATTACTTCTAACAAATATTCGTAAATTATTTGTAATTTATGATGCACACCATGTATTTTATATCCATCTATCTCTCGTATTTCTATCTTACCGTTTCCATTAACTACAACTTCTTAAACTATCTTAAACTTACAAATTTGAACTAACCAACGAAATAACTAAAAAAATTATAAACCTAAGTAGTACAGATTCCTTATCAGTAACAACCATTATTTACTTTGGATACTTTTTACTTGAATACTGTGTTGTATAAATCTTCAACGAAACTTCAATAAATGAAACAATGAACATATCTATTCAAATTTCAATCCAATAAAGAGGCAAGAAAAGCTTAATAATTAAATCAAACCAATTTCAACAAACAATAATTAAATCAAATCTTGAAACATGCTTGAATAAACTATCGAACTAGCTTCACCATACATTTTCTCCATATATCTTTTGTCCAACTTTATTTATCTTCTTTATCAAATACATCACTCGACAGGTCTTGCATGCAGAATATTTCTTGTAAAAAAAAAATCGATACATTAGATAATAACTGAAAATCATTTAACCTGAACAATTAATGTACGTCCCACAAACCAATGTGAACATATAGACATAGTAAACATGTTTTACACATATTCACTTACTAGAAACTTCATGTATTACAATAATACTGAAAGTTAAAAATTCAATGTCATATTTTAGATTACACATTCCAACATTATTTTCCCAGTGTTTTTTAATACTTCTATACTATGAAATTTGGAATGAATTTATCAATTTACAACATTCTTCATACAAAATAAAACTTTATGGTAGCACGTATTTTTTCAAATACAATGCATATATTTTATTAAAAAACTATAATTTCATTCAAAAAAAATTGTTATTCAAATAAATTACCAATTAAAATAATCTTCCAATAAAATATTGGAAAACAAAAAGAAGTAGGGTCTCCCACTAGTTATTTTATTATTTGAAGAAAAGTGGATTGGCCAAGTGCACGTGATAATGGCAGTGACACGCGGAGATATAAGCGGATATAATAAACAATTTAAAATAGGTTTTGCGATAGAGTCAAAAGTGCACTTTGCGTGAAAGGACAGCTGGCGAAGGGTTTGAGTTCCACGTGGCAACCCAAACTGAACCGGGCCATAGCAACCAATGCAGAAACTATAAATTACGATTTTTTGGTATTTAATTAATAGTATTGTTATGTTTTTTATAGGAAGAGAGCGTGCGTGAGACAGCGAAAGGGAATTGCGCCGATTGAAGTGATGACGGAGGGTAACGATCAAATATCTCCGGCGGACGGCGTGGACGTGAGCGGCGGCAGCAAGGAGCAGCAGGCGGCGGGAGTGGGGATTCTCCTTCAGATAATGATGTTGGTTTTGTCTTTCGTGTTAGGTCACGTTCTTCGTCGCAAGAAGATTTACGTTCTTCCCGAAGCCAGCGCTTCTCTTCTCATTGGCTTGCTCGTTGGTACACTCGCTAACATTTCTCACACTCAAACTAGTATCAGGTCTCAATTCACTTTCTATTCACATTCCTATTGTCTCATTTCTCTTTCTGTTTCTCTCGAACCTCACTTCCTCACTTTCTGCCGAACAGGGCGTGGTTCAACTTTCACGAGGAGTTTTTCTTCCTCTTCCTTTTACCTCCTATAATATTATATCCTTAACCACTCGCATTCTTCCTTTCTGTTTGCTTTTCCTTCATTTCATCACAATTCGTTTCCTTGACCTTGCGCTCTCGCTTTACTCAGTCTGGCTTCAGTCTCTCGCCTGTAAGTTCTGAGTCCTTTCATTCTTGTTGCATTCTTTCATTTGAAATTGGCCTTTTCACTTTGCGCTTTTGCTCTTTGCAGAAACCTTTTTTCTCTAACTTTGGAGCTATTGTCACATTTGCTATATTCGGCACCTTTCTGGCTTCCATTGTGACGGGTGTCTTAGTGTAAGTTTTTTTTTTTTTTTTTTTTGTTTTTTTTTTTTTTTTTTTTGTTTTTTTTGTTACGGTTTTTTTTTTGTAAGTTTTTTTTTTTTTTTTTTGGCATTTTTCTTTTGGTCCATACCGGTTTGTTAACTTGTGATTCATTTCCTCGGTTTGCTCCTCTGCCCACAGTTATCTCGGTGGATTGATGTACCTCATGTACAGATTACCTTTTGTTGAGTGTCTAATGTTTGGTGCACTGATATCCGCAACCGATCCTGTTACTGTTTTGTCCATATTTCAGGTGATGTGATTTACATTTCGCTTTAATTTTTGTTTTTATTCTGCTTGTATTTTACCTCTACTGCATGATGTATATACTTGTTCCGAGTCTTCTCTCTTCTAAGGTTATGCCAGTTGCTCTTGAATGTAAGTTGGTGTCAAGTTGTGAAGAACCATTTTGGGTAACCTCTTTCTAGAGCTCTTCTGCTCCCTTAACCAATGCTTTCCACTGGCATTTTATTAACGTGTGAAGGTTTAGGATTTCCTAATTTCAATCCAACTACCCTGCCTTCTGTTGTCTTTCTATTTCATTTTTTTAGTATTATAATACGGTAGGCACCTTACATGCTGATTCGATTTGCTCCTGATGGGTGCTTTTGCCTGCCTTATTGCAGGAGCTTGGCACAGATGTCAATCTATATGCCTTGGTTTTTGGAGAATCTGTTTTGAATGATGCAGTAATTTTTTATAACTACAACTTTTCTTTTTTACTCGTGAAAGTGAATCAATTGTGATTTGAATATTGATGGTACCACTTGCTGATTTTTTTCCTCTTTTACGTCTGTCCTTTCTCACCGCTAATCTGCGCTGGCAGATGGCTATTTCCCTGTACAGGTATATGGAAATTTCTACGTTATAAAAAATCACCCACGTATCGTTATTTTGACTCAAATATTCACGTTGCAGGACAATGACAGTGATTAAAACTCATCCATCTGGACAAAATTTCTTCATGGTGGTTGTTAGATTTTTAGAGACTTTTGTTGGGTCAATGTCTGCTGGTTGGTTTTATAAATCTTACATGATGTTCTTTTTATGCAGTGTTTATGTGCTTTAAAGATGAATACTCCCATCTGCTGTCGTACTTTCCCTACCTGTCACTTAACCCCTTCTGCTTGGGATTTAGCTTAAAATGAAACTAAATTTGTTATCGATTTTAATGCCGTTACATAAAATCCTCATATTTGATGAAAATAATCTTATTGGTGTCAATTTATTAGAACATGTTAAATCTCGCACAAGGAGGCTTCCGAAAGTATTTTTTATTTGTACCACTTAATGAAATCACATATATCAAAACTAGGTGAATACCACTTTTATGATATGCAGATTGATATTTCACTTGTTCAAAGAAAGCATTCAGACTCTAATTTGTTGAAAGGAGTTTGTCCTGGTTAGCAGAAGCACACATAATTGTAATGTTACTTAACAAATTTGGATCTACCTGTGTAAGATTGTTGTAGTACTTTACTCATGAATAGGAATAGAATATGTTGACACTGAAGCAAACAAAGCATAGAGAGATGAGCTGATAAAACAATAAAAGAACTAACGTTATCACACTACTAACTGTCATCTTTGATTCCACTGAAGTCATAGATTAACACACTTTCTCTACAATGAAAATCAAAATTTGATATCATATTAGAGGGTAAACTTGTCATTTAGATATCTTAGATAAAGTGATGTCAAGTAAGACAATTTTTTTTTAAAGAAATAAGGTTTTGTGGATGAAACATTAACATGACTGAAGAACATGTCAATTTCAGTTTGGTCTAGTAGGCAGGGCTTAAGTAACACGATAGAAGTGCATTAACATTGATGGAAATGTTAATGGTTTCATTTTGATCCAAAATAAAAACAGGAAAAGTAGTTAAGGTAGGTCGAGAAAGCGGTAAACTGGAGGAGGGTAAAAGATATTCTGCGTAGAAACATGGCATCAACCGTCTTCACCCTTACACGTTGTGTTGTATCTTCTGTCATGATATGTCTTTTATGCTTGCTTTATGCTGCTTTTACCCAGTCAATAATACAACTTTTCTCGCAGAAGAGGCTAGAAAGAGAATTTAATTAAAAATTGTTATATTTTCAATATTCCTGATTTGCCATTTTTTTGGTGGCTCTGCAGGTGTTGGAGTTGGTTTTATATCTGCTTTAATATCCTTTTAAATTAATGGTTGTCCCATACATACACACGCACGCACACAACATATTAAGTCTTTGGAGATTTAAAAATCAAAAATATAGTGAAACCTTAACTATCAATACCTATTTAAGTATTCAGGGTTGGATATTGACAAGTAAGTATTTATATTTAATTTCTTGGTTCAAATATAACCAGGTCATATCTGGAAATTACTGATCATAAAAATTTTCAATTTAGTCTTCAGAACTTGGAGAGCTGTCTTTTTGTTCTTTTCCCGTATTTCTCGTAAGAAAACTCCTTCGACCATTTCTACATAACTTTATTGTGAAATTTCTATAAATATCTTTATGCTGGTGCAAATTATTTTATTTCTCAGGTACATGCTTGCTGAAGGTCTTGGACTGTCTGGTATTGTATCAATATTGTTCACAGGAATGGTAATTGCAACTTACAATTTTTTATTGGTCATTTCATGCCCTTTAAAGCATTCTTAGATGTATTTTTGTGTTTGTTTTAGGTCATGAAGCATTACACATTTTCAAATTTGTCACGTAGTTCTCAAAGATTCGTCTCAGCTTTTTTTGAGTTGATATCATCATTAGCTGAGACATTTGTGTAAGGAGGATTTAATGGCAATATTTCCTATCTAGTTCAGCATTACCTCTAAATGATGCACGTGAGTCATTTTATCTAATGATCTACAGATTTATCTACATGGGCTTTGATATTGCTATGGAGAAGCATAGCTGGTCGCATGTTGGATTTATATTCTTTTCCATTGTATCCTTTCCTTGATCCTATAAATTTCAATTTATGTGATCTGTACTAGCCTAATGTTTCATATTTATCCTCTTCCTCAACTTGTTTGGTACCCACTTCAGATATTCATTGGAATTGCCAGGTACCTATGCTGTAATATCTATCGTCATGAGTTACTGATGAATGACATATGAGCTTGTCAGGCTTTTAGCTAGTTTCGTAAAATATAAAGACATGCATGCACTTTGACACTTCTATCCTTAGCTTTCATATTTCTCCATGAAATTTAAGCTACACTGTTTGTTCACTTTGTGCAGGGCTGCCAATGTGTTCTCATGTGCTTATTTGGTCAACTTGGTCAGACCTGCCTATAGACAAATTCCGCGAAAACACCAGAAAGCACTTTGGTATAGTGGTAAGGTTTCAGGATGTTGCAAATCCCTGACTATAATCTGGAAAGCTTTCTTGATTCTGTCAATAAAACAAACTACTTGATTTTGGTGTGTTCTTCAATGCCTTGTCTGTTATGTTGAGTTTGTACTTTATGCACATGTACAGGACTTCGAGGGGCAATGGCTTTTGCTCTTGCTCTGCAATCAATTCATGATCTGCCAGATGGACATGGACAGACCATCTTAACTGCAACTACTGCAATAGTTGTTTTGACGGTAAGCGTACGCATGCTCGTCATCAAATATTTTAAACTAATCGTTAGTCATTACATTAAAAATAAATTCATATGGAAGCAGTGTAAGGTCCTTTGCTATATCACCCTTTTGGATGTTATTTTTACACTTTATCCAGAGTTTGACATTCCATATCTATATTCCTATTTAAAATGCTATATGGAAAAAAAGCTTTATGTAAAGCATGGTATGCCATTTTTTTTCCTTTTTTAAATTGTCACTGTGTGTATCTTTTCTTTCTTGCCTTCATAGATTGGACAGTATTGCACTGCCATGCCAGATACAAGAAATTGTTATTCCAACTAATCATTTGGTGCAATATGCTGCCTTACATTTTGGCTTTCTATTGTTCAAGTAGGAGTGTAGCTGCACCCTCTTTAACACTCTATTTCTACTTGAAATTTATTGAAAATTACAAAATCATGACTGAAACTTGTTAATTAAAAAATGAGACTAAAAAAAGTGGTTCTAAAAGGGTGTTTCGGTAGCATTTCTATCGTGCAAATGTGGTTGTCTAGGCTTGGGGGGAAATTCTCTTAAAATGCTTATAAATTTCTGACTGTTACCATCTAATTTGGGTTTCACCATTCAACATACGATTTGATTGGCTGATGGAGGATCTCTCATGAAAAGTCAATCTTAGCAGCTGGACTATTATTAGCTCCATCTTCTGATTCAAGAGGGCTAGAGAAGGAAATCAACCTATAGAGCAGGAAGGCACCAAGAAACTTGAGGATTGTATTACAATAAAACATGAAAAGAAACTTCAGGAATAAAATATCAGGGAGACCGAGTAGTAAACTTAAAGTTTATTTAAAAGAAAGTATTAAGTTAGCATATTCTTGAACTCTCTGGACGAATCTTGATAAAAATGTGCAAGATCAGAATCCAATGTTAAGGAAACACTCCCAGCTTACTGATATGTAAAGATAAATGTACCATTAAAGAATCTCAGAGTGGGAGAGACAGAGAAATTTGGACATTTCCAATGGAGAATACCGGGCCTGATCATCTGTCAAAAAATGTACTAGTTCTATCGTGCATTGGACAACTTGATAGTGAACTTCTAAAAGGACTACTCGAAAGTTTGGTCCACAATTATTTTTCTTCTTTAAGTTACTAGCAGTTACCTATTATTTTCGGCACCTTTTCACAGACACTATACCTGGCTAGTTATTCGGCAATAAAGTCTGGTTACTTTATTTCAGGTATTACTGATTGGTGGTTCAACAGGCACCATGCTGGAAGCTTTACAAGTTGTAGGTAGTGACAGTCCTATCGTCGAGAGTCCTTTGGCTTCAGTTAAAAGAACTGTAAGTTTTGCTAGATGAGATTCTTTTGCTTATGAAACAGTAGAAGCATATTTTCAGTGTTGTTTCCACATAATTGTTTTTTCCCTGTGGAATATAGCAGCAGGTAGCACATAGCTGACTTCTACTCGAGTGACATGTGGTTGGGGGGCTACCTAAATTGAAAATTACTTTATACATGTTTTGGTTGGATTTTCTGCCGAAAATAATCTTTTTTTCATCCACCCTATAAAAGTAGTTTGTTACTGAGATTTGAAACCCATTTATGTATTACAATTTGGTCATATTTTTAGTATATGTGAGATTTCCAACAAAATTAAATACTCCAGCTATGCAGTGGTAGATTATGATCTGGAACCAAATAGGAGTTCTGAATAATACCTAACCAAGCTTGAGTGTTAGATATAGGATATATGTAAAACTCTGAATGCAATTTAAATTCAAAGAAATTACGTTATTTATGAACTTTGTTGTGGAATTGTGTGTTAACTTCTAAATTAAATATTTGAACTGGGACTATGCATTTTATTCTGGCAAAGGATATGACCGTTATAATGAATCTACTTGTTTATTTTTATTCTCTTTCAACTAACATCTTTGGTTTCATCCACAAGAATTTCGAGGGAAGCAATGGTTATCTTTCTCCTGAAGATGAAGAATCATCATCAGGGAACAAAATCAAGATGAAGCTACAAGAATTCCAAAGAAGGTATCATTTGTGCTCTGAAATTTAAGATATTCTAAATGTATGTTTACATTACTGAAATTTCTTTTTTTGATTTTTCTTTGCTTTTCTGTTGTAGTGCTGCATCTTTTACAGCATTAGATAAAAACTACCTCACCCCATTCTTCACTAGTCAAAATGAAGATGAGGAAAACGAAGGTATGTTTGACTTGGCATTAATTTCTAATTATTACTATCTGACTTTTTGCTTTTTAAAATGCTGTTTTATGCGTCTTACTAGTTTAAAAAGCTAAGTCATCTTCTTACATACTAAATATGAATTACCTTATTTTCCCTTGCTTACTTTTATCTGCTTACAAGCACAATTCTATCCCGCTAAAGAGTAAGCAGCAGCAGCATCTTTGGTTATTATGTTTTTTCAAGCGTTTATGACCATATTTTGGGCATTTGGAAACTAACTATTCTTTAACCTTTAAAATCTTGTTTTGTTCGTCAAACGTACATTGCAGAATTTGATCCATATTATACACGTATACTTCTTAGAAAGCCATAAATTTCTGCTTTATACGGATTGCAAGTTTTTCATGAAATATCTATCAGTTGCGATTCTGACATGATTTTTTATTCTTTTATGTTGGTGTGTACTATATTTGTTTGAACTTGTATGAATTAATTTTAACCTTAGAGTGAATGAATTTTGTTGACCTCTTATTTACGCAACTTGGTCCTGGTATTGGTCTTAACAGCTATGCCCCTGAATTCGGAGAACATGAGATTGGATAACCATGACAACTACTCGTCATGATATTTTTGGAACAACGTACTCAATAATACTATAAAGGTTCCTTTTTGTACACACCTTGAGTCACATGCAATTTATTGATAACTTGGAGGGATTGCCATACAAGTATCATGCCAAGTTTCCAACTCACAGGATTCAGAAACTTACGTCAAGTAGGCAGATTAAGTTGGAAGACAGACATCTTGTCTGCAGCATTAGTATTCCATGGTTTCAAGTCGATGACTATGGCTCTTTTTCGAAGCTGGGGATTTATAAACTTGATCTAACCATACGTGTTTACTCACTCTAATATTGGTAGTCCAAGATTAGGCAAGCACATGATCTTCATATAAAATATTCGCGTTATTTGTTCTTTGCTGTTATCAAAAAGTTCGAGGGAATATGCATGTAGTACAAGTGAGGATATAGAGAGAAATACTAAAATGTTTCAATTATGCTATAAGTTCATTCGAGTTAAATAGTTTTGAACAACAGTCCTGGCATAATTGTATTCGAAAAGTTCAAGTTACCTTGTACATATTTAATTTTTTTATGCTGGCTGACTGCTAGTCTTGTAACAAGTCTAATGAATATAACATTGAATGAAGTATTGGTGTACATGAACTTTATTTAAAAAGTGTAACACAAGTGGCCCGAAGAATTTGGACCGAGGAGGAAATGATGAATGAATTCCATCTTTTAATGCTAAGTTTATGAAAGTTTTGCCGATTAAAATAAAAGGCGAATTTAGAAGCTCTAACCAAAGTTGGCTAAAAAAGCTTATTCAGGACTAAGTCTAATGTTGTGTTTTTACAATAGGAATTTTAAAATTTAAATAGAATTAATGGTCAAATATTTGAGTTGCTTTTTCTTAAATTTTCTTATGTTTAAAATATTTTAAATTATATACACATACAGAGAGAGAGAGAGAGAGAGAGAGAGAGAGATTTTGTGTAACGGCAGATGGCAAAGAGAGTGGGGCGTGGAGGAGTAGAGAGTGAAGGTGGACGGCGATTACGTGAGGAAGCGGGTGGAATAGATTGCAGAGCTTACTGAAACAGTGTTTTCCTGTATGTAACAACACAACTAGTGATGATAACGTTGTGGTTTTGGAATGTTGTTTGGGAGAGACAAGGTCCTTCTTTTCATTCCATCCCTCACACTAGAAAGCCAAGACAACGTTAAATTACTCCTTATAATAAAATTATTAGAAAATAGTTTTTACATAACACATTCCTACTGTTAGCTTATAAAAAAAGTATTTACTTTTTTCTTATATTTTAAAAATGTTTATAGATAAAATTTTTCAAGCAAACTTGTAGTTAAGTTATGGTGACATATTCTGAAGAATTCCTTTCCATGTTTTGGTTCAAAGTTGAATTAATATATCAACCAAAACATTTATAACAAGATGGGCCAATACTTTCTTGATTAATAACTGTGGTGAAGCCTGGAACACTCTTAAATAAAATCGTAAGAGTAAGAATAGGGAGATTTCAAAGTAATAAAGAAACTTACTCTAGTTCAGATTTTTATCAGTTGAATAAAATATATATATGTAGTCACCTTTTAACTACTCAAATCTATTAGAGAAAAGCACGAGAATATATTTAAGAAATTTAGAGAAACAATGGAGAGAAATAACTTAAAAAAATAGAAAATTATGAAAAAAAAAAAAAAAAAAAAAACTTATATTATTAAATTTATAATTTATTTTATAATAGAAAAACTTTAAGATATCAAAGTGAAAAATTTTGAATTTGAGAGACCCAACTGAAAATTAAAATGTAGAGAGGGGACAAATTATATTTTAGCTTAGAAATTATGTTCAGAATGTATTG
>Ga0099825_1002521_pt1 | contig 24343 bp, 17 predicted proteins | sample SiratroredBW_FD_76838 | JGI IMG/M metagenome (GOLD analysis project Ga0099825, IMG submission 76838) | Root nodule microbial communities of legume samples collected from California, USA - Siratro red BW | ecosystem: Host-associated > Plants > Roots > Nodule | place: USA: California | collected... | reverse complement strand
TACTAATTTTTTACAATTTGTTCCATATCACATTGCATGCTTGAATGTTTTTTTTTTACAATTTTTTTCCCCCAATTCTTTTTTTTTTTTTTTTTTTTTCTGCTTGGTTAGATATTTTTTTCTTGATTTTCTTTCTTTTTTGCTAGGATGATAGTTTGGGGAAGAGAGATGCAAGAATCTGCAAAAGAATTTCATTTCTTTTTCCTGATGGTAAATCTTGATTGTGGTTATGTTTCTCCCTTTATTCTTATGATGTTTCTTTCATTCAGATTTCCTATGGCTGGTAAATTGGAATGGCTAGGTTGTTCTGAACTCCTAAGTTGTCCACACTCGAGGGTACTGGTTTTTTCGTTGCAGTGTTCGCTAAACATGCTTGAAGGTGATACCGGGTATTCTCATATTTCATATCATAAAAGACTACGCATATGGAGTGCAACATTTCAAGACTGTTATGTGGTGTTTGTCAATACGAAATTTCTAAATGATAACCAGTGCTCTTGCTCCATGAGAATTCAACTTGTGTTGGGTTCAGCAATACCATTAATTTGGGCATTTCTTGGATCTATCTACAGCTTCTTATATCATAATTCTTCCTTCAGTATGCATTTGCCACGTGTATATTTGTGGAATCCGCATTAAATTTTATATTGATTCGGTTATGCAGGTGCTCAATATGGCCATCAAGTCTGTTTTTGTCCGAGTTAATACTTTCTCATCCAGAATTATTTTCTAATAAGTCATGCTTTGAGGTCAGTTCTATGTTTGAGTTTGTTAAATCCAGTAGCAATAATAAGGTTTTATCCAGTCATGAGCGGCCTTGCATGTGATGATGAGACAATTATGTGATTATCTTCACTTATCAGAGAGGCTCTAAGATGTAATTGTGCCATTACTGTGTAGTTTATAATTTTTTTGCCATTTCATTTGTGGCATTTAGATTTGCTTTCATCTGTTCTTACCTTAGTGCACTTTTTAAATATTTGAAATAGATTGGTTCAGGAGTTGGCTTAGTTGGATTATGTCTAGCCCATGTGAAAGCTTCCAAGGTATAACTAACTATACTTGATGATTCTTCCATGAACATTTTGAATGATGACATTTTTGTTATTGAAGCTAGTATGATGTTTTAGCTAGAACACTGAAATCTAAACGAGAAAAAAGGTGCTATTTGTTTTAATTATTATATGGATAATATTTGGTGATATTTGTAGTTGAATTTAGTCAACTGGAAGCTTGTTATTGTCTCTCAACAGGTGATATTAAGTGATGGTGACCTATCAACTTTAGCTAACATGAAGTTTAATTTGGAGTTGAACCACCTGAATGTTGAGGCTAATATGCCAGAAAGAAGCGAAGACCCAAACATGGTGAGTCTGAATTTGCACAGGCCTTGCATTGTATTTTTCTTTCATGTATAGAAAATTTAATCCTCTCATCATCTTCTCTCAGGTTTTGCATGATACTACTGAGCTATTTGCTAAACTGATATATAAATACCAATTTTCAGTATTTTAAATCTTTACTTTCTACTTATCTTTTTGCTAAGTGTTGATGTGCTTATCTTGGGTTTCATACGTTTTTAGTGCATGGTTCTAATATGTGGTTGTAGATTTGTTCATAGATGATTAATCTATAAATTTTCTTTTTGAAGTTTCATTTTGTCCTTTTTGACGCAGTGTAGTCTGTGTTGATAAATGGTAATAAAAGCTAAAAACAAAACTGTCTGGTGATGTACGGGATCTGCATTATTTTGAAAACCTTTTTCTCAAGTAATGGATTGCATATGCAGATAGAAGAGAATATAAACTGTATTCTTTGTTGCAAAGCTTCTGTAATATGAACTGATCCATGTATCTCACTCAGGTAAAATGCTTGTATCTGCCATGGGAATCTGCATCAGAAAGTCAACTTCAAGATATCATGCCAGATGTTGTGTGAGAGTTCAACTGAAGTTTCTACTCAATTACAGAACTTAATTTCTCATACTGTTTCTTTAAATTTGTTCAGAATTCAAATGTCATTCATTCCTTAGTATATTACTATTTCAGTTTGGGTGCAGATGTGATATATGATCCAGTTTGCCTGCCGCATCTTGTTAGAGTACTTTCCATTCTTTTGAATCAGATGAATTCAAGCTTCTGCAGACAGCATGCAAGTTGCAAGAGCCTCTCAACAAACATCAAACTTGGAAATGGTGAACAAAATCATGAAGATGCTACTGACATATGTAATGGTAGATGCAAAGCAATATCAAAGGAAGCACCAGTAGCATATATTGCATATGTTATCAGGAACATTGAAACTTTCAACTGTTTTCTGACCCTAGGGAAACAGGCCAACCTTGATATTGTGGACCTTACTGATTCATTGAAGCCACTGAATCTCCTCTGCTACATGCAATCATACAACCAAGCCAGTGTAAAACTATTGCGTATCACTTGCAGTAATACACAATAACCATCATTTGACTTTCACATGTTATGTTTTCCTATTTTACTTGTAAGGTCCTAAGACATGGTGAAGTGATAGAGAAATATGTGGCTAGGTTGAAGTATTTTGTGAGAGACTTGCTAAAGATAGAAAACTGATGATATTAAGTTATACTTTATAGTGGTTTTGGATAAGAATATTTTAGATGGTAGTGGTAATTCATTTTCAAAATTAATTTGATTACTTGAAATTATAGAATTTTATATCTTATAAATAAGAATTTGAAAATTTCCCATGCTCTCTCCACTCTGACATTTATATCTGTTTTTTTTTTTTTTTTAAATTGAAGTTTGGGATGATTTTTCAGTAAATATTGGTAAAGTTTTTTTCAGGCCAAAGTGAATTGTTATTTTTTTAATGTGTATTATGTGATTTTTTTTTTTTTGCTTATTCGGGAAAAAACAAGTTGATTACAATAATTCCAACAAGCAAAGTTTAAAGAATAATTTTGATAGATATTAGTTGAAATAATCATGGTTGAAAATAATTTAATTAATGATAACTGGGAAAAAGATTGATCGACTTCGAATGAAATAATTTTAGTCGAAAAATAATCTCAACTAAAAAATATGGACTTATAAATTAAATATTACTTAATATTAAAATATATTTGTATTTAGTAGTAGTTGGAGTATTTTACTTAAATAAATAAATTAAAATTTAATAATTTTGAATTGTTTTATTTATATGAAATGTTAAAAAAATATAACATTAGGTTTGTTGGGTTATGTGGAAATTATATAGTTTTGTAGTTTTTCCTACTTCTGGAGTATCTAATATGGAAAACTTATGGATAGTTTAATCTAGAAAATATTTGCGTTGTTTAATCTGAAAAACTTTTGGATTGTCTAATTTAAAAAACTTTTAAAATGTAAAGTCCGTAATGTTTTTGGATTATAAAATCTGAAAAAGAATAATGAATGTTCATACAATGTTCTGAAAAGTATTTCATAGGTTTCGGAAAATTTATACTAAAAAATTTGTTTTGAAAAATTTATTCTGGAAATTTGCTTTAAAAAGATTGTTCCAATAAACAGTTTTATAATAGATAATCTAAAAATCACCATTTAAATATTTTATAAAGGGTAGAATGGTTATTTTATAAAATTATGAGGTGCAAGTACTAATTAGGGGTACAGTAAGCAAACATGTTATTCTCAATTGAGAGATGAAAAAATAGTTGAAGATCATGCATGCGGTTAGAGATATAGTTACTCAATACAAAAATAAAATAAAAACTTTTGACATTATTTAGTTAAGTAACGAAGAAATAAATACTATTTATGACATTTATTATATTCATTATTTATTATAAAAAACATAGTCGTGATCAATAAAGAAAATGGGGAAAGAATAAAAAACTTGTACTATACATAATATGATGAACTATAATAATATTTTGTGTTTTATTTATTTGGGTGAAAGGTTTTGTATTGTGACTCTCATTTTTTTTTTCCTTGTATTTTTTTCATGCTCTTTTCACTTTTGAATGATATTTATTAGTAAGAATAAAAAGTTGGTAAGGACATGTTTGGGGATGAGGATTGGACAGATAGTGGATAACACGTCTACACAATTAAGTAAGGAGTGTGCGTTTGGTGACACGCAATGATTTTGTGAAAAGGAATTCTCCTCAAAAAGTTGTGACAAACAAAGGTTATTGTTTTGGTGTCTTCAATCCATCGTTAACAAAAAGTACTTCTAAGCTCTCTGTAAATTTCAGAAAACCTTTAATCAGATGAAAAAGGTTGTCTTTTATCTTTATCTTTTTTGGTTAAAAGGTATCCACTTTAATCTTGTTTTTCATCTGAATGGATGTTAAATAAGTTTTCTAATCATGTTAGAGTGATTATTATTATTATTATTGTTATTACTATATTAAGATTATGAAATAGTTAAATTAAGAAAGGTAGTAAAAATAATAATTAGTAATATACCTTTGTGATCCTTTATCTGTTACCGTTATGGTAACCCTTTGGTCTGGTAGGTTAGGCATTCTAATCAAAATCAAACCTTTTCATCTTTTCTATGCAATTCCAAGTTAGCAACTGTTCACAGTAGAAGACAAAAAGCCAAAACAAAATGCATGTCTTATGTGTCAACCTCATGTAGCTAACCAGTACAAATTGATTACCAGACCATAGTATTTTCCTAGTTACCATGTTTGTTTTGCCTCTCAGGATAAAAGTAAAATGGGACCAAATTTAACATAACCCCTTTGAGATTCCTCGGAATTTGTTTGTTCCTGTTCCGAGATTTGAACCCATCTTTTTATATTCTGTTTTATTGGGATTCTCAAAAAGAAAAGGTGGCTATCTACTCGATTCCATCACCGTTACTGATAGTATTGTAATCAAATTGACTCAGAAAGAGAGGCTTAGCTTGGCATGGTGAAATCAGAGATGGCGGAGAGTGAAGTGGAGGTGATTCACTCATGGTCTGCTCCAAGATCCCTCAGTACCAGTCTCATGTATTCTTTTGCTCAGGTATCTCTCATCACACTTACCTTTTTTCTTGCCAATGTATTTTGTTGGGTGCAAACAAGGAATTAAAATATTGCATGCATTGGTTGACCTTTTTATTTTGAAAATTCCCATCATGATTTCTCCAGTGATCGTAGCCTACTTTACATGATAAGAAAGGGATGTTGTTGATGATGATGATGATGTTGTTTTATTCTTCTTCTTTTGATTTTGAGTTTCAACAAATGTGTACCTGGTATTCTGCTGATAGATTAATGATTCTATTAAGTAATTGAAATTGTGATTTGCTATTGATAATTACTCAAGAATCCTATTTCTGACAAAGGTGTTTTCATGATTTTCTGTGTTTCATTTGTGCTACGCAGAGGGATGACATAGAAGTGCTTGATGAGCCCCTCTACGCAAATTTCCTTAGAGTAACAGGCCTTGATAGACCCTACAGGGAGGAGCTGCTCTCAAACATGGTATGTCTGTCACAAAATGTCCTCCTTCATTACCTCTAATCGTCTTGTAGTTGATGCTAAGAACTAGGTTGATTTAATTATGCTTTTATTACAGCATTCTTAACACTTTAACTTATCTGTTCACTCATTCACTGTTCTGGCATCCTGCTATATTTAAAATGGCTATCTGAAGTGATGGTAAACATTTCATTGTGTTTGTTTGGTGGGGAAAATAATTCTTTGTTAAATGTAGAGGGTGTGGCACAGAATGTGAGAATTCTGAGAAATATAAGCATCTCTGATCTAGAGTGAAAGTATACAAGTATCTTCAAGTTCTTTTAAATGGTTCCTTTTTCTTAATAGAATTCTGAAGATTCTGCTTCCAAAAGTTCTACATATTGAACTCTAAAATTCACTTGCAATGCTTCGTCAGCCATCATTTATTATAATCATTCATGTGTACTTGTCTCTTGTAGTATCCTCTTCCCATGCTTCATATTGAAAAATGTTGGTGTTTCAAATGTAACAGGAATCTGACGGTAATAAGGTCACTAGCGACATAATTTTTGCTCCAGGAAGGAAGAAATATAGATTCTGTAAGGTAAAGAACACATCTTCTGGGATATTCATTCTCCCAAAAAATGTATACAGAAGAACATTATGACCATTTACTTCAATGACAGGAGGTATTATACCATTAACTTTTTATCAAGGTGAAAAAGTTTGTATTCCTTTTTGTCTCATTCTAATTTTTTGATGCGGTAGCTCTGCAGTAAGTCAAAGATACTGAAGCAGAAGCTGTAATTGTTACAGAAGTCAACATCTTTTGCTATTATGTTCTAAACTATGCTAGTAGTTTAGTTGGCTAGGAATTGGTTTTGGTCTAGGAAGCTCCCACAACTGGCATGTGTCCAAATTAATCAACACTGGGGTCCCAATGGGGAGGTGGAAGGAAACTGATCCATTTTTCAAAAAAAAAAACCCATACTAATTAGTTTATCTTGACCTTTTGCAATGTGTTATCAAAACCAAATTTGTTTTCTTTTTCCACTTCATTATTTATCTTTACTTTTGCTGTTTTCAGCATATATCAAAGCAACGATTACAAGGTTTGACTGGTGATCTAATGAAGAAAGGAAAGCACTTCATTCTAATAAGAAATCCTCTTGATATATTGGTAAAATGCCTTTCATTAATTACTTTTTTGTCACTAAAATAGCAAGCCGGTTCTGCTTGTTTTTTCTCATATGCATGTGTAGTATTGATCCAAAGGCATACTTATCTATCATATATCTACTTTAAAAATAGTTGGTTTGTGAAAAAGCGTATGAGTTTTGTGTTTCAGTAATAATGCATATAGGGTGTTGCAAGTATTTTGTCAAATTTTCTGATATTTTGTGATTATTTATGTCTATGGTCACTGCGTGATAGTTCTTGTGTGCTTCACTCAATTTTTGTATGTTCAGCCATCCTTTGATAAGGTTGTCCCTCCATCTTTCTACGAGTTGGGTTTGGCAGAGCTGGTTTGTATATACAATGAGCTTCGTGAGATTGGAAAGGCACCACCTGTTATTGATGCTGCAGAACTTCAACAAGACCCTGAGGTATTATCTGAGCTTTCTGAACGTGCTTGATTGGTTTTGTTTTGTTGGAACAGGAACGATAGAATGAGCTGAAAGTTTGTTTGGCAGTCACTATGAAAAGGCAATGGCCATTTTCTCCAAAATGGACGGAATCATAGTCCCATTACATCCATAATTATCTGAGATATTGAGGCCTAGATAATAATATTTTGACAAACTGACTCAAAATATGGCTTTAAGTATTATTTTTAATTATCTTGCATCAATGTCATGATCTTGTTGATTTGCAGGCTACTCTACGCGGTCTCTGTGAGGATCTGGAGATTCCTTTTCAACCTGCAATGCTCAAGTATGTAGATTTTTTTCACCCTTTACAATAAATTTCCCCAACAAAGTTAAAAACATAGAGAGGAAGCAAGGGGGACGAGTTTATCATTAAAGCTACATTAATACACCCAAAAAATAGGCTGTGCTACTTTATCAATTCCTTTTAAATTTATGATCATTGGAGTTTTGGTCATTTCTGTTTGGAAACTTGAAACTTTTGTTAAAGCATTCATCAAGTTACTATTTGGCTTACAAACAAAACGATATTCCTGTTATTCTTATTCTGCAACAATACATAATAGCTTGAAAAAAACTTTCCAGATGGGAAGCAGGTCCAAAGGCAATAGATGGCTTGTGGGCGCCTTGGTGGTACAAGACTGTGCATAAATCTACCGGTTTTGAGAAACCTAGAAAGTATCCCCAGGTATTTTGGTTGTTTTTATCATGTTATATTAGTTTCTGTTATGGAGAATCCATGCTGTTAATTGTTAGTATTTGACATTGTTAGCTCCATTGCCTATTGCCATTATTTTTTATCTAATAACAGAAATTATATTTAAAATTGGGTGCTTATTATGAATCCATGTTTGTTCTTGCTTTTCCCATCAAAATTTGGAGGATACAAAATTGAAGACATGATTTTTTTTCAAGTGTAATAATGGGGGAAGGTACCTTGACTGGGGTGACCAAAAACCTGACTTTAGTTAAGCTGTAAAGTTTAAACTTGTCTTCTTTTCAGCCATTTCCTTCTTCTCTATACGATTTGTTGGAGCAAAGTCTACCCCTGTATAATATGCTTCGGCGCCATGTGAAGAAAAAATCATCTCTTCTGAGCTCTCCTTTGCCTACTCCCGATCTTCCTGTTCCAGCAAATGAGAAATTGCTTGCTTGGGTTGGTGATGAGATTGCACCTCGTGATAGTGCTAAGGTAATTAGTTATATGACAATTAAAAGGTCTGCTGTATGTTTCTTTATATAATAAAGCTTCAGATTTATGTGATTGATGTACAGATTCTCAAGGTATGAAAATATTATGCTATGATCTGTCAGGTTTCTGTGTTTGATTCAGTTGTCCAAGGAGGTGACTCAGTTTGGGAGGGACTTCGAGTGTATAATGGAAAGATATTTAAGCTAGAGGAGCATCTAGACAGGTGATGTCACAAAACTAAGAAATTGAATAGTTTATATGTAATGCTATCACATTATTCCAATAATGCTCTGACTGATTACTTGATTGCATAATTGAATTAGTTATACAATAAATTAAGTTGAATGATTATAAGTAAATCACAAACTACAATAAAGCTGTAAGTGTCACTGATACTTACCAGCTTTTTCAATTTGAAATAGTTACTGTCACATTCTTTTGGATTTTCAGAAATCAATATAAACATACTTCCTATTATTTCATTATTTCTGTAAGTAGTCTCGTAGTCTTTTCTAACTTTACTTTTACATGCCATATGTGATATGCCTGCAGGATTTTCTTCTCTTTTCCCATAGAGAAACCTTATCTTTCTACGTCATGATTATAGTTTCTTTTGTTTAAACTCCTGTGAGTCTTTTACCTCTTCTCTTGAGGCATAAACATCTTGCATAGTCTGCTATAAATTATTGCCCATGATACGAAAAACATACTTGGTTGGTTCCATTTTTCAGTGAGTAGTTCTATTTCATTTGAAACATGATCATCCATGACAGTGTCATACCACTTAGTGTGCTTAAGTGGTTTAATGGTTTGGCTGTGTCATATTTTTCATGTTCAATTTAAAAAACATTTTGGGAAAAAATCTTCTGTCACTGTAAGAGAGATGTAAGAATTATCTTACTGGACACATTCCTAATTTCTCAGTCCTTTTCTACTGACATTTAGCATTGCTCAAGCTAACTAAAAGGGTAAAACTATTGCAAATATAAAATTAATAAATTAATTTGTTCCTAGGGATATTCTTAGTCTATTACATTATTAAATTTAGGAATAGAGATGGTTTTACATTTTTTTCTTGTTAGTTTAAAAGTAAGCCTGAAGGCCATATATTCTATACTCATGATATGTCCTCTTACATTTCTTGTTTCTTATAGGTTATTTGATTCAGCAAAAGCTTTAGCTTTTGAAAATGTTCCTACTCGGGATGAGGTGAGTCTTAGATGCATTCAATTCATCTAGGTAAATGCTAAGTGTTAAATGCTATTTTTCAGTCTTGTTTAGGTTATCATCATAATGAATGTTCAAAAAATTGCAGATTAAGGAAGCAATTTTCACAACTTTGATTAGGAATGGCATGTTTGACAATTCACACATACGGCTTTCCCTGACTCGAGGGAAAAAGGTTTTACTCTCTCTCATTTATCATTCAGCTAGATATATAATTTCCTAAAGCTAATAATTCGTCAAATTCTGTTTCATCATCATTCACACGGAAGTGCTCAGGGTTATATGGGAGCAGCTTCATAATTTTAATAATATATTAGTATATGAACAAAAAAGCCTCAACCTTTATGTTATACAGTGTCCTTATGATTATATTAACCAGAAATCTCAATTGTAATTAGAAAGAAGCAAGGGTTATGCTTGTTTGATTATTCAATGAAACTATTGTAAAAATGAAATAAATTGTGTTAAAGTGCCTTTCATGAGTAGCTGTATTTTATTCCATTTTCAACTTAGTTTACGAAACCATTAAACAATTCTACGGAGCATTCCTGTTTTAACTAACATAGAATGAATATTCTGTTTATTCAGGTTTCTTCTGGGATGAGCCCAGCATTCAATCTTTATGGGTGTACATTAATTGGTAACTTCCTATCCCTTTGCCAAATAAGTAACATTGATGTTAGTATCAAAGTTGTTATACTCCTGAACGACTTTTTATATACCAATTTTTGCATTATTGAATGAATTGAAGTTTTCGAATTGACCTATCAAGATCTGTGATATGATTTTTATTATGTTCAAAAGGGTTTGAGAAGGGGATAAAGTGAAGTCTTTCCCCATGAGGAGCTCTGTGTTAAAGTACAGAAGAAAGCAAAACATGATAGAGAATAGAAAACTGACTAAATAAATGAAATGATTGATGAAAATATTAGGCTACTAATAGCTGATCAAACACAAAATCTTAAACGTGAGTAGTCAATAGAAAAATTAAAGGGAGAAAAGAGCTTGCATAGTTATATATTGGTTATATCTTCAACATGCGTTTTACTTCCATTCCCCACCAAATGTAAGATTTTCCACTAACAAACTTAAGTGGACTTTGATAAATCTTTACACTAGTCTTTTAACCAAGTCAAGAAAAATCATGCAGTTTCAATAATAGTAAAATTTTTGGAATCATCAGTTGACGAAATGCTAAATAGACTTGGCATGATAATTCGAAGGAGGTAAAATTTGATGTTTAACCCTTTAAAATATGAAAGCATTGTGGTTCATTTGTGGGGGATACAAGATGACATTTTCATGTGTTTCCATGTATAGGTTACCTTGACTATCACTGCTTTTGAAATGGATAAACATTTTATAGTAAATTGATTATTTTTTATATATGTAGTGCTTCCTGAATGGAAACCCCCAGTGTATGATAATACCCGTGGTATAGTTCTTGTAACTGCTACAACACGCCGAAATTCACCAAATGTAAGTTTCTGATTGTATACTTGTTATCATGGTTTTCTTTCATTTTATAGATTGAAGAGCATTTGACTGACATGGTTTTTCCATCAGTTAGTTTGATACGCATGCATCTACTTTTATTCTTTTCCCCAAAAAAGGATAATCATGTGGATAATATAGATAGAGAAAAAAGAGAGGTGCCTAAAAAAAGTTATAATCATAACGAAAATTGGACAAGTACATAAAGAGGATTAAAGAAAGACAAAACAAGTAGAAAATATAAAGATGTATAGTGGTGTTATCACCATATACGTTACCTCATCCGGGTTTGTGTTGACAAAGAAAGACTTATAAAGTATTTAGTGCTATTTAACTGAAGAACTTAATGCCATTATATTATTATTATTATTATTATTATTATTATTATTATTATTATTATTATTATTATGAGTGGCTTTATAGTCGTTCATATAAAAGAATGAGATTCATTCAACCTTTAATGTTCTGTTTGATTGGCATACACCTTTAGTTTTATTAGCTGACTTTATGCCATCACCTTTTCTTTGTTTTTGCTTTTACCAGAACTTGGATTCGAAGATTCATCACAATAACCTTCTCAATAACATACTTGCAAAGGTATTTTCCAGTTCTTCTTAAGATATTTTACACTTAGCATTCAACCAAAATGTGTTAATTACTGTCATTGAAAGTAGATGATTTCTGTTGTAACAATGATGGTTGTTGAATTAATATGACAGGGTAACACTCCTAGTAATATCATTATAGAGTAGTATTGTGGATGATGTTGTATCAGGAAAAGAAAATGTGTTTATGTTTATTTACCCCTGCTATTAACCATTTATTATTGCATGCAAAGAGAGACATGGACGATTATTTGCCATAGCTGCAATTACAACATATTATAGTTCAGTTGACTGTCACAAATTTGGTAGCATCTCGTTTTACTAATACCCTGACTCAATGATATATCTTACTACATTACTAAAATATTATTATTGGCCAAGTGCAGATTGAAGGCAATAATGCAAAAGCAGATGATGCAATCATGCTCGACCAAGATGGTTATTTGTCAGAAACCAATGCAACTAACATTGTATGTCCTCAAATTTCCAAACGGTCGAAGAGGTCTTTATTTTCGTTGTGCTAATTATCTTCTAAGGCTTCCTAGGTAGCAGCCAGCAGGGAGATGTTTCTTGGATTCCAAGCTTTGGAATACTGATATACACAAAACTATATTTTTTTAAAAAAAAGTCAGCCTGGATAACTTTGAGCCAATGACAAATTAGTTAACTCAATGCATGGTTATAAGATGTGAAATCACACCTTGTATGATGTGCGATGCAAAAAAAATCTGTTGCTGGTTTGTTGTCACCTTGCAGTCTTGAGGGAAACAAAATCTTGTTCAAGACCCCCTTTTTGAAAAGGATCACAGGGTTTTCTTTTGCAACAAGGTTTACTTGCAACATAGATAGTACAGGGTCTAATGTCTTGAACACTTCAACTTATTTTTTGCTCTTCTGTCTGCAGTTTGTGGTTAAAAAGGGCCGTGTTTTGACACCTCATGCTGATTACTGTCTTCCTGGCATCACTCGTGCAACTGTAAGTTGTGTATACTCATTCTGTTGTTTTAAAACCAATATCTGCATATGTTGTAGCATTTATGTTGGGAAAGAAGTATCAGATGACACCTGAATACCTGTTTCAGCTATAAGAAAAGCTTTTATTGAGCATCTTATTTTATTTACTAGAGAGCCATTGTGTTGGCAAAGAATAACTTTTTAGGAAATGGAGTAGATGACTACAAAATGTTAGGATTATAATTTCATTGAACACGTGCCAGATTACTTTTCCCTCTTTGATTCTAAATTATGCTTATCAATGAAGTGTACTTCTGCTTTGCAATTTTAGGTAATGGATCTTGTTGTGAAAGAACAGTTAATCTTAGAGGAGCGCAGAATCAGCTTGTCAGAAGTGCATACTGCAGATGAGGTTCCCCATATACAATTTCAAATACGTTTCTAACCAAAAATTGCTCTAAAATATTAGGGAGAAAAAAACATCATACAGTGACTGACACTATAAATAGTTTTACACCATCATCTAGTCATAAACTACCATGGTAAGTTTATTTACTTTACAGTAATTATTTTGAAATTCTTGCAGGTCTGGACAACTGGAACAATGGGAGAACTAAGCCCAGTAAGTGCCTAATTATACCTTGTCAACTGAATCTTACCATACATTGTGAGATGTACTTCTGGGTATGCATCTAGAATGTTACCTGATTGGCTGATTACTTTCATAATCAATTGCACAAATCATTGTCAAACCTGAAAACTATGTTCATTGCTATATATTACTATGATGAGGGTGATAAACTATAGTGTCTAATCAACTCTTAAAATTTTATTTGTGTTATGGCAAGTCCTTAGCAAGGTGCCTTTTAAACGGTCAATTTAGTTTCATTCAAAGGGCATAGCCAAGTAGTTGTATCTTGTTTTAAACAAAGTTCTTGGCTATGCCATTAAAACTGACTAGTGCCTTTGATAATCTATTTGCTCCTTTGGATTTTTACCATTGCAATCAGCACCTGAATGAGATTAAAGTTTGTTGGATATTTTGGTTTAGGTGGTGAAGGTTGATGGTCGCATAATTGGCAATGGAGAAGTTGGAACAATCACTAGAAGATTGCAAGCTGCTTATAAAAAGTTGACAGAAGAATCTGGTGTACCTATACCAACCTATGTTAAGACTTGAAAAGGTATAGCATCTTTTTCTCTCCTCTTCTAGACTTTGCCACACCAAATCTCACTATTTTGATCTTAAACTTTTCTATAATCTCTTTTTTTCTTTTCATCTCTTGTACACTGCAGTTGGAACTGAGCGGAAATTGCTGCTGTACATTACTAAAAGCTACATATATGGAAGCATTTTTCCCTCAAAAAAAAAAAAAAATGGCTTTTCTCGTATTCAATAAATTAGCATAAACGAAACTCTCCTTTTCTTTGGAGGGGAGTGGGGTAATTAAAAAGTTCGTGGTTCCATTAGAGCTTGTTAAGTTTGAGCTTCCTTTCAAGTTGACTTTTCCTGAATCACGTTGACTAGCCAATTAACATGATTTCTAAACGTTCGGAAGTTTGATTTTACATTCTGAATGCAAAATTGATTGATTGAGTTGAATCAATATTTTGTGCCCAATAAAAACATTATATTAACACATCCTAACATAAATTTTAATCAAAATTAATCTAGCTTATCCTCACCCAAATATAAACTAAATATAGTTACAACTTAAGTTTAAAATGTTATTTAATATAACTTTCGACAGTAATATTATTTATAATCAGCTGCTGTATTTTGGAAATATCCAAATGAGGTGGATATTAGTTATGACACAATTTTATTTGTTTTTTTTTTTTAACTGCTATAGGACATCTTTAAAAGAACAAAAAAAAAAGCATAAGTCTTTAGAAATTAAAATGTATTTTTAAGTTAATATGAAAAGAAAAGCTTTCATAAATTCAAATTAACATGTACATAATTTAATTTTAGCATATGATTATGAAACTAAGTTTCTTTTTTTTATCAATATTTATGAGAAAAATTATGTAAGTACGTTTACGTAGAAAGCACTATTTGGTGATAGCGATTTCGAAGAGAAAGTTATATTTGACTAAACTTGGCTGAGTTAGACCATTTTAAACAGGATTGTCAAATAAATAAAATAATATTAAACAGGGTATTCTTATTTTTTTCTGTTATTTAAAAAATTATATGCTGGAAATAATCAGTCTCTAAATTAATAATTTTGATTTAGTGAGTTGAGTATGATGTAAGTCAATTTTATATGTAAGGTTTGTTTAAAAAATTTTAACATAATATTTTTTTATAGATACACATTTCACATACTCAAATAAACTTACATAATTTAAAGAGAGACTCTTCATTGATCGATTAATTATTTCATAAGACAACAGAGTTGACACAAAATTATTGTTGAAGTAAAAATTATATATTGCACTTGATTAATTGTTTATATTATTATTATTATTATTACTATTATTAAAAGAAATAGTCCATGTGTGGTGAAAAGTTTATGAAATGAAGTTTTAAAATTGAGTGAATTTTGATAAATTCCTTTATCATCACTTAATAAGTTATGATATATAGAAGATTGGGAATCCTTATTATTAATAAGATAGTTTGATTAATTTCAAAAGGTGAAAACAAAGTTGTTTAGTGATTGGATCTATTTTATTAGTTTATACTATTATTTTATATTATATGCAATTTTGCTGAACTTGTTTACCTCGAAGGACTTAAAAAGTTTGATTTGGTAAAGGCTATGCCCTACTCTATAACAAGCGTAGAAGGCAGACTTTTTTAATAGTTAAATTAAGTCAAAAATTTTATTAAAATATATTTAGTTAAGCAATGGCTTTTAGACATTTTAAAAACTTTATAATGTTTAGATACTGAAGAAATGAGTGGAGACTAGATTGTAAATATAAAAAATAAATAAAAACTTTACCACAAAATTATTATTATTATTATTATTTCATTTCAAATCTTAGTTTTTCCCGAAAAATAAGGAATTATTGTAAATAAAATTATGTTAAAAGAAATTTAAAATTTAGGAATTTCTTATTTATTGCATTGTAAAAAAATAAAAATAATAAATAAAATATAAACTTTACTTTTAAGTACAAAAATATAAATAAATGCAAAAAATTCATAATTGGTGACACTTAACTTTCATCTCTGTATGTAAATTCATCAATCTTTTTATTGTTCATTTTTAACCATCCATAGAAGAGGTGTATTGATATTGATAGAATATTGATGAAAACATTAATTAATGCAGAAAAAATTATATGCAATAATAAATAATTCTTTAGAAAACTGACGTGAGTTATAGTACATGTGAATATATATTAACGTACGTAAAAATAAATAAAGTCTGTAAAAAAGGAATTTTTTTTATAAGTGTATTATTGCAAACGTATCTTTAAAAAAGTTATAATAAAGATTGGATTTGATTTTAGAAGTAGACGTTTTTGTTAAGAATCTTTAAAAATGGACTAATATCACAAAAACAAATTAGATTTGACTATAAAGTATGATCCATCCATTTTAACTAACAATTCTTGTAATTGATTATAGTTTGTTCTTATAAAAGTTTTTCCTGTTGACCTATCATCTGACTATTCTAGATAAACTAATTACACCTATACAAATACTTTAATTTGAGAGAGTTTTTTTACGTAGATTAATAGATCAAGTTAGACTTTAAAAATAAATTAGATCACACCTAAAATAGAGTCCATGGGAAATAATAGATAATACTTAAAATTTTAATTTGTTTAAATTCTATTTATCCCTATACTACAAGTCTCTAAAGAATAATAATTAAAAAAATTATAATAAAAGGTATATAACATGCATTATGGATGATGTTTGGTCCTACTAATTTTTTTATTAGATACTTTTTATTTTAAATGTTTAATAAGTGATTAGAATAGTAATTGATAGAGAATGTAGTAGAAAGTACAAGGATTTCTATAAAAAGTATAAAAGGCATTGCACTCTCTCTGTATTTCCTGCAGACAGTACAAGGATCAAAATGAAAGGAATAAGAATCTATGACCATGGCAGCTTTAATTTATGAGAGCAAGCAAACAAATTATTCATAAACTGCATTAAATTTGATGAGTAACACATAAAAAGGTTTGAATTTATGAACCAAAACTAGCTTATGATGCTCTCATGCTACATCAGAAAAACCAGTACCCAGTAAAGTAGCTGAGGTATAAAGAATTTGAGTATTTTTTGATGGATTTTTTAATAATGGTGTCGCGTCATGGAATTGAAGTTTTGGGCCCAACTGAGCTTGGGCTACAATAATTGAACTTTTTCTGAAAAGCCTCATTATTACACAGCAAGAAAGAATGTGTTTGGGCCAGCCTCTTTTGGCGCTGATTGTCATAAACATTCATGAATGAATGAGATCAGAATATACTACAACACTGCATAACATTTAGCCACAACAACTAAGTAATCAAAACCTCTTTGACTCAATCTTCTGCTTCCTTTTTCTTGTCCATTTTAGTAGCTTCATTCATTCATTCATTCTTCATATTGTTCCAATTCCAAAGAAAAAGGGTATGCTACTTTTTTATCTGCTATGGTTGTTAAGTTAACAAGTGTATCACACATAAATTAGTCTCAAAAGTCCACTAGCCTAACTTTGATGTGGACCTATTCACTGCATAATACCATTCTCTTCAATTATTAGTGTCTTTCTCCACTTTTATGTCATTTCCCGTTATGGGGTGATTGTCATTGTTCTAACAAATAGCTTTATGTCTTTTTACTTTATTCTATTATATTTTCTATCAGAGAGAAAAGAAAGAAAGTCACTATCTTCTGTCTCCGTGCTACTTCTCTATAGCTTCCCTTCAGCTTTGTGTGTATGTGTATGTGTTCTATGCTTGAAACCAAACACTTGCAACTCTTTTTGTTTCTTTTCTATTTTCCTCAAAGCTGCAACCCAACCCTATTCTCTGTGTCTTTGTATAAACAGTCCTTAACTTAACACCACTTTTTCCATCCAAAATTTTTGGTATATTATAAAAAGTTAGCAACCCTTTTGCTTCATTCACTTTATTTTCTACCAGTAAGAGTTAATTGGTCAATTTGGTCTCTAAATTTAAAACATTTTCTTGATTCAAGACAGACAAAGTCTAAGGGAACAAAATGAGTATTTTTTGCTGAACTTCTAAACAAAAGAAATGTTGGTGGTGGTATAGTTTAATTTCCAAAAGATGCTTTTATTATTGATTAAAATTTGATGTTTAAATGTGTTGGAATCTATGTACTGAATGTTGGATGGATGAGAACAGGGAGATGAAGACAAATAGGTGTTAGAGTTGGAATCTTCCGAAAGACAACCCTGGAGCTTCATCAACAACCAATGAATTGTTATTAAAATATATATATTTTGGTGGAGTTCACAAAGACCCTTGTTGGTACCATTGATTTAGAATCTGACAATAAAAAATAGGGGAAGGGACCTAACATATATTGCAAAGGACAGTAAAATCTGCAAAGGACATCAATCGCACTATCATCATCTTATCTTTTACCCTCCTATCCTGTGCTTTCTACTCTTTTTCTACTCATTTTTATCTGACACTACTTTATGCACAAAGTTCAAACGTGAATGAATTACACTTCTTCTGACCACTACATCTCGATCCTATGAAAATATCATTTTTATTTCACAGTTTGAATGCTCTAGATTCTTGGACTCAAGAAGGCTTTGTGAGATTTATTACAAAAGCTATAATTTTTATGTATGCCCTGATTATTTCAGTATCTGTTCTAACAACCCAGATGAAAAATTTTCCTACTGTGGTAAAAAAATCATTCTTTGAATATAAGCATGTCAGTTGTCAATTGTGTTGAAATTTTTTAGTTTTTGTACTTATGTTATGATGCTAATTGAGACTGTGGAAGGTAGCTGTCATGATGAGTTTATGCAATGCAGCCACCATGATGACTTACTGACCCTTACTTCATCCAGAACTTTGCAACATTGGAAAACAGTTAGTTGAACAAGAAGATCCTTTTTATAAAATTGGAAAAATGAATGTTTGTGATGTTACTATTATGTTGGATTTGAATGGAGAAGAAGGGATTTTTTTTCACCTAACCAAAAGAAGGAACATAACAAGGTTTTGAATTTGAGAAAATAACATATTTAGGAGATCATGGTTGAAGAGCCATTTCTTGATAAGAAGTCAATTATGAATCCAATAAGCAATCATCATGGAAGCTAAAATCTCAAACACATGCAAAAGATTTTGAGTAGAAAGTTGGAGAAACGAAGGAAGGGAAAAGGGTTTCACCTAGACATGTTACTGTTTTTGTTGACTCAAATGATCACATTAGCCATTGCTAACACTCAAAATGAAAATATTAACCACAAAAAGGTTTTGTGCTCACTTTTCAACAATGGTTCAAAATATATTTGGAACTTTACCATTTGAGTTATTCGATGACCCCACCACAACACAACTTTTTTTTTATATTTTTTTTCACCTAGGAATTCGACTACAAATATAGTACAACTGGATGGGACCATTGTTTTTACCTTCAATGCTCTAATCATTTGAATTTTTTGAATAGTTATTAAAAAAATTATGGAGCCAGAAAGTGAAAAAGAATGCATGAAGAATGATCCCTATAATAACTCACCTACTTTTCTGTAACAGCCACCATTAATCAATCACTGCCCTCTCTCCTATTTCTATTTCTTTTTCCTTTCTCACTCTCTCTTCTTCTCCAGTCAACAGCTGTCATGATCATGCTCTGTTTCTGAAAATTATGTCAAAGTGGAATTTCTCAAAAACAATTCCTTCTGATGACATAACCACATTTCTGTATTCCTGCAAATATTTTGAGTTGCATTTCTCTTGTAAATTTTATATGAAAGATTAATATTATTGTATATTCACTTTTTACAAAAACTTTCATACAAGAGAACTAGAAAGTGAAAAAGAATAGAAATAAGTGATAAGTAATGTTATTAAGGATATAAAAATAAATAAATTACAATAACGTGTATGGGATTTTCTCGAATTATATTTATATTTTTTTATTACTATAATGGCATCCCTTGTTAGAGAGTATAATGTTTTTAATCTTAAAGTGTAATGTAAAAAGAAATAATAATATAATGTTTTTAAAATAAAAATTGTATAAAGATTTACAAAGTTTACGTCTCAGTATAATTTGAGAAAATTTCAATGAATGTAAAAGAAAAAAATTATAAAATTTAGGTATATATATTTTATTTTCTTGTTTTTACGAACCATATTTAAAACCATTCATTTTAGGTCTTATATATGGACGGTATTTTTAATATTTTTTAATTATAATAAATTTAGATGGTGAAAATTAAAAAGGATTAAACTTTTTATGTAACAGGACTAAAAATTATTAAAATAATATTGTGAAAAAAAATCATTCTGAAGTATAGAGTCTAAAAGATGAAATTTATATAACCATATAGACACAAAATGATTAATTAAAAAAATATATGAAGTTAAAAGGGGATTCTTTTATTTAAGAGTATATTGAACCAACAATCTCACTCTCTTTGCCATTTCATTGTGCTAGAAAGATGGCCAAAAAAGTCTAATAAATACTTTTGAAACACAACTAAAGAAAATCAATAAAAGGAAAAACATTTTGATCATGACAAAAGTGTCTAGTTAATATGATAAAAGGAAAATGACTTGATTATGACAAAAGTAAAAGGAACAAAAGTTGTGTTTCTTTAAAATTGGATAATATTTTTAAAGGCAGCTAAAAGAGGATTGAAAAACAATTGAGGAATAAAAAATGGAATTGATATCAATTGTTTAATATTATAATTACAATAATGGACACAAGACATGGATTTATGAGTAGATTGGTGGATTGAGTTCAGTCAGCTTCCTAATGATGATAAAGATGAAGCAGAAAAAATTCCACACATATTATTATAACTGATGGTTGTGAGAAGTAAGAAGTGCAACAAACAAGTGGAAAAATGGAGTGAATAGTGTGAGTGAATCTGCTAAAATCTTTAGCTGTCTTTTTGATTCAAAGTTACTTTGAGATGTTCTGAATTTGGACTTCACAAATTGGGTTGTGAATGAGATTAAGTGTCTCAAGCAGTATACACTACAATCTTATCCAGAGAAGAAAGAGATAAGAATCAAAAATAGAACTAACTACAGAGAAAAAGGAAAAGGAAGAAAGACAATGTGAGAAGGAATAAACCAAAAACTTCCTCCAAGGCCCCACATCGATCAAGGTGCTTCAGTAGATTAACAACAGTTGAACAGCCGTTGCAATAATTAGATACAACTTGAAAACAAAAAATAAAGCAAAGAAGAAACAAATATAATAGGGTCTTTATCAGGTTAAAAAAATTGGGCTAAATTAGCTCAACTTCAGATCCTAATTCAGCATTCACTCTTGTTGGATCCTAATCAGCATTTGGTATACAGCTCCAGCTATCTCATCCACTGATCCCAGCTTGCAATCTTCTTCCACCTTCAACAACATTTATCACAACAGTTTCAAAACTTCAGTGCTTACAGAAACATGTATCATAATGTTTTTTGCAACAGTTTCAAAAGTGCTACTAAAGTTTGAAATTTTGGTGTGTGTATGGAGAAGAAAAGAACACCAAGAGAAAGGTAGAACAAAACAAACCTTGACATTGAGAGAATAGAGGACAATTTCCCCGGTGGTGGTAACATTTAGGTGCAAGATTGTGAGACGCATGCCATGCAAACTAGATACTATTTTCAAGAGCTGCTTTGGCCGTTTCTTGGATCTTATTTTGAGATTTGCATGGCTCTCTACCATTGTCACTTCTATGTCAGCAATGCCAGACTGAACCTCACCCTTTTGCTCACTCATGGCTGCTGCAGAGTTATCACAGCCACCACTTGCACTTGTTGAGTACTGAGGAAATGAGAAGAACTCAGAAAAGGGCACCTCAGGTTTCCCCTCTTTTTCTTTCTGAGCACCAAGAAATTGCAGCCTCTGCTCAAGCTCCTTAACAAAGTTTATAGCACCCCCAATAATAGATGCTTGATCACCCTGCATTCCTCAATGAATTGAATCAAAACAGAAACAGTTCAACCCGTTTCAGGAACTAAAAAGCTTGCAAATTAGTACCTTTTAAACTTGGTTCATATGTATATTTAGCAATGATGTTTAAGAGGGTGTATTTGGATGCTAATTCTCTGGCTAATTGTTAACTAATTTTTGGAAAGTTATTTATTTTACATATTTTAAACAGCATAAAGTGAACTAACACAGATGATACGAACTTGAAGACATTAAAGTGAAGATTTCCCTTTCAAGAAAGTGAAAAGCAGAAACTTGTTTTGCGATTGAAGTACCCTTTGGACGTAAGATTCTGGCATTAGAGAGCGAAGAACAGAGAGGTACTCGTTCATTTGCTTCCTTCTGTTGCGCTCTACAGCAATGTGAGTCATTCTCTGGTTCTCAATCTCTTCCTTATTCTTCCTGCTTTTGGTTCTGCGCCTTTTGGGACGAGCTGGGGTGGAAACTGAACTCTCTAAGTTGTTCTGTGTGTTGCTGGTTTCTGAAGAAGGAGCCTTTGAAGCACTGATGGTGTGAGGCAACAAGGGTGGAGGAGAAGAAGAGTTCCATTCTCCATAGGGATAATTCTCTGTTTGGTTGTCCAGAAAAGTGTCTTCTTTTTCAAGGGTGAAATCTGCATAGCCCCAGTTAGCTTCTAACAAGTTGTTGTAGTTGTAGGGGTCTTTGATTGCACAGCCAAACGGGTCCTGAGGTTGGGGATACACTACTGCTTCTAGCGCCATGCCTCTTTCTCCCTCAGACAAACACATGCACAAAACTTTTATGTGGGTGCCCTGAAACAAGAACAAGAGGAAGATGGAGATGGAGATGGAAAGTGTCAAGTTGCATGCTACTGAGGAATGTTTTTCACCATTTAAAGGCCCTTCATTTTGAGGTGAAGCTGAAGTGAGACACAAAATGTATTAGGATTTTACAGTACCCAAAAACAAGAAGACAGAACTCTTTTCTAATTCATGTTTTAGTATTTAGTATTACTAAGACTTAAAAAAGAACATCATTAAATAAATTTTTTATTTTATTTTTTTAATAAATTTTAGAGACAATATCAGAAATAATGTGTATTCTTTGGGTTGAAGTACAAACAATAAATACCTATCTGTATATTCTATATAGGAGCAAACAAAATTGAACAAGAATAGGAACAATAAGGAATTTTTTTTTGGACAGCATGGAACATTAAGGATTAGAATTTAGACTTCAGATAACTTAAGTACAAAAACTCTGATATTATTTCAGAAACTTACTCTCCAATTATAAGGTGAACAAAGATACATAAATGATTCATTTTGTATATATTGCATTTATTTTTCTAGTTTTGACATTAAAATGTACGGGCTTTATGGTTCGATATTGGATAACAAGAGTTTTTGCATACAAGGAATTGCACTTTAGCCAAAGTCTTTTTTACTAATTTATTCATGCATAAGAAAACAAAAATAAAAAAATTTAAAATTCAAGTTAGTTTATATATGTTAAAATTTAAGTGTGAAATTGAGAATCATGAACAATATATAAAAAATAAATAAACAAATTCATTATTTTAAAATTTTATAAAATAAAATCGTATTTGAGCTCTTAAGTGAAATGACTCATGATTCATGAAATTTTTAAATTTTCATATACTTGACAACAATATACAAACTAATTTAAAACTAAAATGTATAAAGGTACTATGGGTCTCTAGGGTATCAATGTTTGTTTAAGTTTTATTTTAGTTACAAATCTACTTAAACCAGATCATGCATTGTTACTGCATAAATTTAATTGTTTGTCTCAAACTTGACTTTTAAAATTAGTATTAAAAAATTTCATTATGCCATTTCGTTATTCTAATAAAATTCTTAACCTTTTTTATGTAAAATTATTATTACTATTATTATTATTATTATTATTATTATTACATATTCATGTAAAACTTATTAATTTCTTGATATCTATAACTACTCATTTTAATTAGACTTTTTTTCATTTGTATTTCTTATTTTCTTACTGTATACTAAATTATTAAAGATATAATATAAAATAATAATATTAAATATTTTATTAATATTATAAAATGACAATAAAAATGTTTTTTTTAAGAAAAAACAACAAATCAAAAGAGAAGGTAAAATTATATTCCATTTATGCTAAGAAAAATATAAAAAAAGGTAAATTTGATCTATTTTTAGATTATTTAATGATAGTTTTTAAAAATATCTTAATTTTAATCATTATTTAACCTTTATTTGTATTATTGTAGTATGTAATCAGGTGTCTTAACTAGCATTTAGAATCCAGTATAGAGAAATGTTCACAAGAAAGCCTCATGCCTTACTATTCAGGGCATTGACTCTCCAACAGTACAGAGACAAATAGTTGCTTTATTGGAAAAATCAAATTTCACAAAACAAAAAATAAATTAATGAGGAAATCTACTGAAATTATATAATATACTGACCTTATTAAATCTATTCATCAATTGATTGATAATGAGTGAAGGATTATTGTATTATCATAATTAATTATATATGTGTCTATTGAGAAAATAAAATATTGATGAATGAATTTAGCATGTGTGTGCTTTATTAATTTATACATATATATATATATATATATATATATATATATATATATATATATATATATATATATTTAATATTATATATTTTTTTTTTTTTATTATATATATAAAGAGTTATTATATTTTTTTTT
>Ga0099825_1002520_pt1 | contig 24349 bp, 17 predicted proteins | sample SiratroredBW_FD_76838 | JGI IMG/M metagenome (GOLD analysis project Ga0099825, IMG submission 76838) | Root nodule microbial communities of legume samples collected from California, USA - Siratro red BW | ecosystem: Host-associated > Plants > Roots > Nodule | place: USA: California | collected... | reverse complement strand
TCTAACACATAGATATCTAACAGATAGATATCTAACAGACAGATATTTATACATACATATGTAACAGAAAGATATCTAACACATAGATATCTAACAGGTAGATATCTAACACATAGATATCTAACACTTAGATATCTAACAGATTGATATCTATACATAGATATCTAACACATAGATATCTATACATAGATATCTAACAGATAGATATCTAACAGCTAGATATCTAATAGACAGATATTTATACATAGATATCTAATAGATAGATATCTAACACATAGATATTTATACATAGATATCTAACAGATTAATATCTAACACATAGATATCTAACAGACAAATATCTATGTGTTAGATATGTATCTGTTAGATATCGATGTGTTAGAATTCTAAGATAGATTTCCATGTACATATATCTTTTCTGGCATCTCTTTTTTAATGCTTTTTTCTTTTTCTGCTCGCCGACAAAAGTATAACTTCGTTTAAGAAACTCGCTCCTCTGTTCCGTTCAGGGCCCCACGAATTGCCAAGTGTCGGAAATTAGGCCCGTTACCGAAGCCATATATGCACTAATCACGCCACACTTGAGAGGTGCGATCATACCAACACTAATGCACCTGATCCCATCAGAACTCCATAGTTAAGCGTGCTTGGGTGAGAGTAGTACTAGGATGGGTGACCTCTTGGGAAGTCCTCATGTTGCACCTCTTTTTTGGCATCTCTTTTTCAGTGCTTTTTTCTTTTTCTGCTCGCCGACACAAGTATAACTTCGTCTAAGAAACTCGCTCGTCGGTTCCGTTCTGGGCCCCACGACTTGCCAAGTGTCGGAAATTAGGCCCGTTACCGAAGCCATATTTTAGAAATTTAGGACCAATACTGCCTTCAGAATAACAGAGAGCTTTTTTCCGTTCAGTAATACAGTTTTTCCAGTTTCAGTAATCTTCTGGCAGCAGTGTTTGTAAAATTTATCACGGTCCGAATTCTTGGAATTAGGTCATGAAATTTTTATCATATGTTCCCAACACATCACGCACAAGTCATACAAATTTTGAGATCCAAAAGGTCACGGAGATGTTCCCAGTAAATCAAAAACAGAGGCGTCCTTACACTGTCTTCAGTAACTTAATCGACAGTGAGCATTCAACTTTTACAATTTATCATTATTTCTACAAATCGAATTAGAAATGCATTTTCACAATATCTTTTATACATCTCAAAGTAGTTTCACACAAATTTTCAATTACAAATACACAATACTCTGTTTCCAGTAAATTTGCAAAGTCTAGTGACCTTAATCAACAAATAACAGTGTAGGAAAATGAAACCTATGGATTCCAACGAAATTTAGAACAAATTATAAGACATATAGGATTTATATGACTCAAGGAAACTCACTAATGATCTAATAGTGAATTAAAAGAACTCAAGATTGAAAACTTAAAAGGAACACAAAACACATTATGACACAAAACAGCAAACACATTCTGTTCACAAATTTCAGCATACACAATTTGCACAAACCTACTCTACAAGTATTAACCTAAGGAGTTTATGACAATATGAAATCACACATGACTTTGACATATACTATGGATCATAAAAACAAAAGCTAGGACACAACCAAACACTTTGAACCGATTAAAATCAACAAAAACTCAAACAACACAAAGATAGCTTACGACACACACAAAAACACCTAAACAATGTATTTTTGGAAGGTTCAAGAAGATTAATGCTATTTGAACCGTTTAAACTCAAGAACACAATAATTAATCGGTACAAAACAATCAAGACATGTAAAAAATAGTGGTATACAACACGGACAAGCTAAAACAAAGTAAAAGGATCAAGAACTTAGCTCTAGATACCAAATGATGGAGGAGCTCCTAGGTGCTTTAGCTTCTTGCGCAAGCTTCAATGGAAGTTGAGCATGTTGAAGCCTTAATGCAGGATTAGAAGAAGTGGATGAACTCCTCATGATGCGGAAGCCATGAAAGTGCAAGGAAGGAAGCGTGCAAGGTGGTTTATGGTAAAGTAGATGGTGAAAGCCTTGAAGGAGGTTGGGCCAACCTTCAAGAGAAATAGCTCCTAGCTTCTAAGAGAAGAAACTCAATGTGAAACTTGAGGCAATGTGCTGAAAATTTGGCAGCATATCATTACTCAAAATCAAGTCTACAATGAAGGTTCCTAAACCTCTTATTTATAGAAGAAGAAAAGGCTAGTAGCTTCCCTAGCAAGCTAAGGTAGCGTATACAAGAAGCTAGGGTTAGAAACCATAACTTGCCTTGCAAGCTACCTAAGTGGCATATGGGAGAAGCTAGGGTTGGGAACCCTAACTTGTGCCACACATTAGGGTTAGGGTAGCCTAGCGTGTGGAGCAAGCTACTCTTTCCTAGACTAGACGTCATTTGATAGGCGCCACATGTATAAAATCCTATGCGTCTAAAAACCTAACCTAGGTGTCTTTTATAAATCTTAAGGCACCTAGGGTTATTTACAAACATCTAAATTTTCCTATTCTACTTTTTACAATTTTTACAAGAATTCTCAAAGTTCAAAATAGTCAGCATATTAATTTGCACAGGTGCCTCTAACTCTTTATTTGCTTCAAGGTGTCTGAACATGGCTCTGGTGATTGGACCTTACCTGAGTCCTCCTCCATCACCTCCTTTAATAAACGGTCACTTTAATTGATGTTTTAAAAAGTAAAATCACATGCATTCGTGATGACCAATTTTAGATATTAAATTTTTTTTCTTTCACATACGAGATAATTCTCTCTCTCTTTGATGTTCACTTTGCCTCAATTCTTGATTCGAATTCGTATCACGAAGATAATTGAAGTGAGTGAAAATAAGAATGATTGGAATTAGAATTTGAGATTCAAATTTGCGACACATTTTTCTTCTGTTACTCATGAACCACCACAAAATAAAATTGTAAAATTCAAATATTTTATTTGATGACCCAAATTTCACCCTCGGGTCACGTGATCAAATGTTACACGTCACGATTGAAATAGAATTGTAATGAATCCACGATTATTAAAGTATTCTTTTTCTTTAATAACTCTTCTTCTTGTCACGGGTCTAAAGTTGTCAAATAATATTTTTTTTACACTGGTCCAGCCTACATTTTTGTAAAATATAATATAAAAGTTACTCGGAGAGAGAATGTGCTAACACAAATGCGAGACATTCAATAAGAAAAAAACTGGTAAAAGCACGCTTTATAAAGGAATGATGGTTTCCCGGTGTGGATACTTATTGGTTTCATTCAAGAAATGGATAGTCGGTGTAACCAATAACCGGGTCATGAGAGTAGAATTTCTTACGGTTGTATTTGTTGAGAGGGGCATCTAGCCCAAATCTTGTTGGCAAGTCCGGATTAGCCAAGAACAACCGACCATAAGCAACAAGATCTGTCCTGTTTTCAGCCACGGCATTGATGCCATCTTCTCTGCTATAACCTCCTGCAACAATAAAAGTCCCATTGAAGGCCTTTCTCATTGGAATAAGGCTGTGAGGGCACTCAACTACTTCAAGAGCAGTCTTCATTCTCGGCTCCACCATGTGACAATAAAGAATATTATATTTACTGAGGGCACTAGCCATGTATACACCTAACGCTCTAGGGTCTGAATCTTCACACTCTGCATGTTGTGTAAAAGGCGATAGCCTTATCCCAACTCGTGCGGCTCCTATCTCTTTTACGACAGCCTCAACTACTTCCAAAACGAATCGACATCGGTTCTCAAGGGATCCACCATATTCATCACTTCGATCATTCACTGTATCTTTCATGAATTGCTCAAGTAGGTAGCCATGAGCACCGTGGATCTCAACCCCATCAAAGCCTACACATGGGATTTGTACCGATGTTTAGATACTCACGTTATCGAAAATTTGAACATTAGCATATGTGTGGGAAACTTTGTTAAGTTACCAGCTTCAATAGCATTCCTTGCAGCGAGTCGGAAATCATTGACAATATGAGGAATTTCATCTGTCCTTAGCCTCCTTGGTGTTGTGAATTGTGTTTCCTCAACGCTTTTGCTTCCCATTTGTTGTTTCAGCGGCTTGTCAGTAGAAGATATTGGAGCTTGCCCATTTGGCTGAAAAACTGTTGCAACCATAAATTGAGCATGTAACATTGTGTTCAATTGTACACTCACTCTAAATCACACTAGAGTAACTAGTTGCCCTCCCGATATATATGACATTAATTTATTACTAATTTTACACCAATTTAACAGTAATTTTGCCTGAATGAAAACAGAATTGACCATTTGCATTTACTGAGGAATGAACATGTGAGAAAATACCTGTACTTGAGACCCTTCCAACATGCCAAATCTGACAAAAGAATATACCACCTTTGGCATGAACTGCCTTCACAATTGGTTTCCATGCTTCAATTTGCTCTTTTGTCCATATACCTGGTGTGTGTATCAATCTTCATATAGACAATAAAAAGTAAGAAAATTTGTCTTGTTTTTCCTTCATCAATTAAAGGTAACTGAAAAAGAAATTACCCTTGGGCAGTGTCAGAAACACCAGTAGCTTCACTTATCAAAAGTCCTCCTGGAGAAGTTCTCTGAGAGTAATACAATATTGCATGAGGCTGAGGAAGATTATTGTATGATCTCTGTCTCGTCAGCGGTGCCAAAACAACTCTGAATTTACAAAGAAAAATAACCCAACTTTTAAATTAGAAAATACATATAATGTGAATTTAAAAGCAATCTTGAACCATGATGCGTGTGAATACCTATGGGACAGATTAAATTTACCCATTTTGTAGGGCGTAAGAAGAGGAATGGCAGGGCCATCAGCGTCAGCAGCCATATGATAGGAATTGCAAAGTGTGTGGTTATTGAGTGCCGAATAATTTCTAGTACCGAAGAATAACCAAGAACTAAGTATTTAAATATTTGTAGATCGAGAACGAAAAGGTGGTGGTTGTGAGAGGATGCGCGTGCTAAGTTACACTAACAACCTTCGGATTTTGGTCTATGCTACACAAGCTATCCACTTTTATGGAAAATTATAATTAACTTCCTTTTCAGTTCGCTTATTTTAATAGTTTTTACAACGGCGGAAGCTTGAATCCAGATCTGCAATCTACCTATTTAAAATGACAAGCTTTGCAGGTTTGCTTGTGTTTTTATTTGATAATTATAATTAACTCCCTGTAAGTTCGCTTATTTTAATAGTTTATATATTGGTCGAAGCTTGAATTCAGATCTGCAATCTACCTTTTTAAAATGACAAGTTTTGCAGGTTTGCTTGTATTGTTATTTGAAAATTATATATATATATATATAACTATATATATATATATATATAGTTATATTTATAGTTATATATATATATATTATGTATATAGATAAAAATAGATTTTTATTCGATAGTGTAATTCATTGTTCTACTCATATTAGAAGTAATAATTTGTTTTTGCTAGGCTCTAGATGAAATAATGTTGAAATTACATTCACAATTCGATCATAATAATCCTCTCACTGAGGTCAAAGTATAATTACTATTTTTTATTATCAATGCACGAAAACCGTAATAGATGACGTTTTTCTTGAGTTGGAATTTTCCTTGCGCCGTTAGTGGCTGCTGCCCATCAGCTTTGACAGCTTCTCGGAAGCCGAGGAGATCCCAGTGGCCTCCATCCATCACTGACTTGATGTTCACGAAGATTCATCAGTCCTCCCGATAATCTTATACATGTCAATTCAAACACGAACGTCGCATTAATAATTTGAAGTTGATGTTAACGTATCAATAATCTCACAAAATTTATATTTTAGTAGTAATTAATTCTGAAAAATCATTCATTACTTTATTTTTTATTCAATATATTCTTTGAAAAATGGATGGTATCGATATAAATAAATAAAGTTAGGATAATACTGATTACCGTAATTTAAGTATAATTTTTTCAAATTAATTGATACGACTTGTTTGATTTTTTTTTTGATTAATTGCATATTTGTAACATTTATTTTATTTTTGTTTTTAGTTTTAAATAAATAATTTATATTTTTAAAAAATTTAATTAATTTTTCTACTTTAGTAAATTTTGAACTGATTTCTAATTCTTACGTTGTTAAATTTTAAGAGAAACTAAAAGAGTTAAAAAAAAATTAAAATGCATAAGAAAGTTGAAGGTCGGATGAAGAATTAAAGACAGGACTTGTTAAACATTTTTTTGGAACATGAAAAGGCAATTTAAAGAATGAAGGATGCATGACACATGCATAGTTAGTTGATTAGTTAGTTTGTTGGTTCAATTAGGTAGTTTTAGTTTAGTTAAAAAGTAAAAAAAAATAAAAAAAATAAAAAGTAAAAACTCTAGGACACATCATTGGAATTGAAAAGTCAGATAGCAAGGAGATATTAAACAGGGTTGGAATAAAATTTTAGGTACATCACCCGTTCTTTTTGTGTTCTTGTAGAAAGTTGAAGAGTGAGAAAAATAAGAGCAAGGGTTGTGTAGTATCCATTTTTTCATCTCCCAGTATTGTTCCTTCTTTTATTCAAGTTCTTTAATTCTTCTCTTGTTATTATTCTCTCATCGGTGTGCTTGATTATTCTCATTTCTGGGTTTATTTCCTTGATGCAATTTCCATTTTATTGTTTACTGTTGAAATTTTAGTTAGGTTATATGTTTTCTTTATTTACGTTTCTTAACACTATGTTCATTCTAATTGTTTTGGGTTTCGGATAGTGAATGAATGGTTAATAATAGGAAGAGTAGTAAGATGATTAAGAAATTAGGGTTTATAGTTGATTTTCGTAGTTCCGAGATGATTAGATGATTCTTGGTATTTCAACATTTTGTTCCTTTCTCTATTATTTTTTTTTTCTGATCCTAGTTATCTTCTTTCATTTTGATGTTTAGTGATGATCGTATATTTTTCTATTAGTTTTAGATTTTTAGTTAGTTTTCCAGTAGTATAATTGAGTTCTATTTCATTTCAGTTTATATTAATCGATTTTGCATTGTATGATTGATTGGGGGTTTTATTCTTTGGTAAAATAGATTTGATATGGAACTATTTAGTTGATTTTCTTAATTGTTTTATGTCCATTTTAGATTTCATTCTTGTTTTCAATTGATATTACAGCTTTTAGAAGTTAAACTTTGATGTTTGATATAGTTTTGTTATTTTTTTTAATATTCAGTTTTAATTTTGTTTAGGATATAGGTAATTTTTTTCTAATTTTATTAGTCCAACTTTAATTGTAGTTCTTAATTTTAAAACCACTTTATTGAGTATAATTTGACAAAGAAATAAAATCTTTAATGAAATCAATGGATTTGAGTTTCTTGGATTTGACCTAGGTTTATCTTTTATTACATTAGGAAAACTTAGTTTTAATTTTGAAAACTGGATGCGACAAAATGGTTGATCAAATTGGCGTCGTTGTCGGAGAAACTTATACCATTGAATTGATTAACTGAATTTTGCTCTTTGTTTTCTTGTTTATTTTTTTTTTTTCTGTTGCTCTCTGTTGCACTGAATTGGCTTGGCTCCTAGGGGTTTATGACAAAAGCCAGCATCAACATACTTTATCCTTTTGATCCTGAGATTGAGAGAACCTTTAAAAGATCATATAGAGAAGTGAAGGATAACCATTTGATCCTTCAAACAACTTCCTTTGGAATTGGTTCAAACTTACAAGAAACAAAATCTGAATTTTCTGAACCTAAAGAAATCATAGAACCTGTGATCATGGCAACTAATAGAGAAGGAACCTTGAAGGAATTGGCTAATCCAGACATGGCATATTAGCCTCTATGCATCCAATTGCCACAACAACAAGAGGGGGAAATTGGTTACAAGTTGAAGTCTGGATTGATTCACCTGCTGCCGAAGTTTCATGGCTTGCCTGGAGAGGACCCCCACAAACATTTGATGCAGTTTCGTGTAGTATCCTCCACTATGAAGCATGTTGATGTTTTGGAGGAGTTAGGGAAGATGAAGGCCAAGAGTTAGGAGTTAAATTGATCCAACCAAACATAAAGAATTGGAGTGAATATTTGGATGAAGCATTATTGACTCAAAGAACAACATATGAAACTCCACTGGGGATGTCACCTTTTAGCGTAGCTTTTGGAAAACCATGTCACTTACCCGTGGACATAGAACATACGACCTACTGAGCAGTCAAGAGATGTAATATGGATTTATAAGAAGCTGGAAAGCAGAGGAAACTTCAACTACAATAATTTGATGGAGGCTTATGAAAATTCCAGGATATATACAAGGACAAAGTGAGGAGGTATACTGACTTGAGGATTTCAATAAAAGAATTTAACAGTGGAGAGAAGGTATTGTTGTATAATTCAAGAATGAAGTTAATTGCCAGAAAATTGAAGACGAGATGGGATGGACCATTCACTATTGTGCAAGCTTTTCCATATGTAGCAGTGGAGATACAAGAACTAAATTCTGAGAGAACTTTCAAAGTTTAACGGGCATAGACTCAAAATTTCAGGAAGGAAGAAAAGAAACAAAAGCAGAAGAAATACAATTGCTAGAACCCTTATTGGAAGATGGGGAACTGATTGAGCATTAACTGGATTCTTTCTTTACGATCTGAATTTTTTCTGCTTTCTTTTCCATATTTTAGTTGCATATGCCATTTTTGTTTTATAGTTAGTATTTTTCCTTGAGTCAAATTTTTGAACTATTTTGAGTTTACTAATGTAACATTTTAGACTTGTGCAAGTTTTATTGTTTTTTATTTTTATAGGTGTTGTTATTTTGAATCACTTAGAATTTGAAGACATAAAAGGGAGTGCTTATAAGAGTTTGATTTTAATTTTTTTTTACAACAGAGTCTTTTGAATGACTTATTTTTCTCAAATTTTGTTTTCTTTTTGTTGATTATCACATTGAGGACAATGTTTGTCTTAAGCGTTGGGGTACGAGGATTTCAATTTCTATTTCTATTTGATGTTTTGAAGTCATTTGTTGTTTTAGTTTTTTAGTTTCAATCTTATTTTAGGATGTTAGAGCTGGTTTTTGGTTTAATTATGCATATTTTTCTACCTGTTGTTTTCCTAAATTACATTTGATATTTTCCAATCATGTTTGTTGTAAGACTAGTCTTGTTTTTTGTGTTTTTTTTTAAGATTCTGCATTGAGATTCTATTTTGTTGTTTTGATTCTTAGTTGTGATAGTTTCCTTAAGAATGTGTTACTAATTTGGTTTTGCTAAATTGATTTTTTTTTTCTGATGATTTCTTGTTGTTGTTTTGATTCTTAACCTTTGTTGTTTCATTGTTGTTTCAAGTTAGTTAGTTGTTTTTAGGATTGTTGTTTTGGCTTGTTGTTTTTGGGTTAATGCTCTAGTTGTGTAGATTTTTTTTTTGTTCTGTTCTACTAACTTTTATCTTTAATAGCTTTGTTGTTTTTGTTTTCATTTGTTGTTTTCTAGTCTTATTTTTTTTATTCTAGTATTTCAAATTTTTAGATTCTCAATTTTTTCAGTTGTAAATAAATTGTTTTCACTATAGTTCTTCATTCAATAAAAATTGTTTTAAAGCCTGGAAAACCAAGATAACTCGATCTGGAAATTTTGAAGGAGTTATGGAATTGTTTTGGGAAATGATTTAGAAGATAAGTGTGGGGGTGTTATTGTAAGCTCATTGAGAAATTTAAAAAAAAATGTTGATATGAAAAAAAATAGTACTGAGAAAAACAGTTTGGTATTTGTGATTATAGATTGAAAAAAAAAGAAATAAAGTCAAGTAAAAGACATGAAAAATAAGAAAAAAATTGTTGTCTGAATTGAAAAGAAAAGAAAAATATAGACAGTGAAAATCATACAAAGGAATTTGGTTTGAGCTAAATTGAGATGATCTTCTACTTAATCTTATAAAACCAGTTTCCCATGGTTCTTTAATTTTTTCCAGGTTTTAAGCTTTGCATCCGTTCTATTTTCTCTCCCTAACATTGGCTACATTACAAGCCTTAGAAGAAGTTCCTTTGATCTTGAGTGCATGTGGAGTGAGCAGTGAAATTTAGAGGCTTTTCAAGCCTATGGTAACAACTATTGTGAAGTGCTGAGTTGAACCACTATACCTAAACAGTTGAGAGAATGAGTGAAACACTTACTGTGAGGAGACTGACACTATTGTTCCATAATTAAGTTTGAAGATTTTCCTAAATTTGAAGTGAGACTCAGGTTCTTGAAGCTTAAGAGATTGGAAATTGTGATTAGTGAAACTGTTGTGTACTCACTGTTTTGTTTTGTTTCTGAGTTCTCTGTAGTGTTGTAAAAATTTTCTTTTAGCTTTCTTTTCTTGTTTTTGCTTGGAATTGCAAAAGGTCTAAGTATGGGAGTATGATAACACTTATTTGATTCACCTCTTTTTGGGTTAATTGCATGTTTTTAGCATTCATTTTGTTGTTATTTTTAGTTTTATAAAATAATTTGCATTTTTAAAAAATTTAGACATTTTAGTTAAATTTGGTTAATTGTTCTGTTTTAGTAAATTTTTAAGTGGTTTCTAATTCTAGGGTTGTTAAATTTTAACTAAAAGAGCTGGAAAAAAATGCACTGCAGAAGGAAGATGCAGGTTGGGTGAAGAATTAAAGACAAGACTTGCTAGACATTTTTTGAAACATGAAGGGACAATTTAGGAAAATGAATGATGCATGGCGCATGGACAATTAGCTGATAAGTTAGTTTGGTGGTTCAATTAGGTAGTTTTAGTTTGGTTGGAAAAAAAGGAAACTCCATAGTACAGACACACCATTCCTTACATTAGTTTTATTTTTTAAAAAAATGAGAATTTTGTTACTTTTGCTTTTCGGGGATTGGAATTGAAAAGTCAAGCAAGGAGATATTAAATAGAGTTGGAATAAAATTGTGGGCACATCATGAATGCCTTTTGTGTACTTCTGGAAAGTTGAAGATTGAGAGAAATAAGAACAAGGGTTGCGTAGTACCCATTTTTTTGTCTGCCAGTGCTCTTCCTTCTTCTATTCAAGTTCTTTAATTCTTCCTTTGTTATTATTCTCTCATCGTTGTGCTTAATCATTCTCATTTTTTAGTTTGTTTTCTTGATTCAGTTTCCATTTTATTGTTTACTGTTGAAATTTTAGTTAGGTTATATGTTCTCTTTGTTTACAGTTCTTAACACTATGTTCGTTTTCAATTGTTTTGGGTTCCGAATAGTGAATGAATGGTTAATAATAGGAAGAGTAGTAAGATGATTAAGAAATTAGGGTTTATAGTTGATTTTCACGGTTCCGAGATGATTAGATGATTTTTTATCTTTCGAGAATTTGTTCCTTTGTTTCTCTGTTATTTTTTTCTAGACCTAGATATTTTTTTTCATTTTCTAAAGAAATAAAATCTTTAATCAAATCAATTGGTTTGAGTTTCTTTAGATTCCACCTAAGTTGATCTTATATTATTTGAGAAAACTTAATTTTAATTTTGAAAACCGAATATGACAAAATGGTTTTTCATTAATCTAGTAGGATTTTTTTATTAGCTCAGAACAAACTTAACTTGAAGCACAGAAAAAGCATTGGAAAGATGATTTGATGTGTTAGAATAAAGTAGAATCCGTCAAAGAAAAAGGTTAGAAGAGGCCAACTTCCAGCAATGTTCTTAGTTAGACACACTCAAAGAGATACTAACATAAATGAACTCAAGATTAAGTGGACTGCAATTTCAGTAGAATTTCTTCACTTATTCAAAGTTGAAATGACAAGAGGTAATTGTGTGTGGATGACCAAAATGTGAAGCCAAATTTGAATTTGAAACTCAAATTTAAAAGTTAACTCAAAAGTTCTCTAATGAGCACTTGCTAAGTGGACTTCATGCTTCCCTTGCTTAATGATGGAAGAAGGCCTAGACAAGGTCCAGTCACAATAGCCATGGTCAAACACCTTGAAACTAATGAAGAGTCAGAAGTACTTGATCAAAATGCTGACTATTCTGAGCTTTGAGGATCATTTGATAAATTGTAAAAATTAGTATAGGATATTTCATTCTTGTAAATAAACCCTAGGTGTCTTAGGGTTTGAAAAGGCACCTAGGTTAGGGTTTAGAAGCTCTTAGTAGAGCATGCCATGTGGCACCTTCTCATTGGAGGGTTAAGGTAGGCGCTTAGGATTTGTAAAGCTTGCTTCACACGCTAGGTTATCTTAACTCTAGCATGTGATGCAAGCTAGGGTTTTACCTTGGCTTAGCTTACACACTACCTTTGGATAGCTTGCATGAGAAGCCACTTGAACTCTATAAATAGAAGCCTAGGGATCATGTATTGTAAGCTTGATTACCATAATGAATTGTTGCCAATTTGTGTTTACCTTATTGATCAAGTTTCATCTTTGAGTTTCTTTTCCAAGAAGATCTTGAAGAATCCTAAAAGGTTGGCCTCACCTCCTTCTATACATCCTTCATCCATCACTCCACCGTTTCTTCTCAAGAAGCTAACGTAACTTCTTCTTCCACTTACATCTGCACGTTCTCCAATTGCTTCCACTCCAAGGAGACTCTTCCATCACTGGGTGCAAGCTTCTCATTCCGTTACAATTCTTGTAGAGTTTCCTAAGAGGCTTCACACACCAAAGGAGTCTTCCATCATTTGGTATAAAAAACATAGGCCTTCAAGAGATAAGTTCTTGATCTTCAAGAGATAAGTTCTTGATCATGTTCATTTTGATTCAGCTGTACCGTGTTGTTTTGCATTGTTTCTTGCATGTCTTGATGGTTTATACCGATTGAAAGTGTTGTAGTTGATTTTAAATGGTTCAAATTGCTTTAGTCCTTTTGAACCATCTGAAAATCCATTGTTTAGGTGTTTCTGTGTGTGCCGCAAGTTGTTTTGAATCTTCTTAAGTCTTTCTTTGATTTTAATCGGTGAAAATTGTTGTTTTGTGTCTTAGCTTTCAATTTTATGATCCATAGTATATGTCAAAGTCATGTATAGTTCCAATTTGTCATAAATTCCTTAGGTTTATACTTGTAGATTAGGTGTTTGTTCAAATGCTTATGAAAGAAATGTTGAGCTAAATGTGTTAGTTGAAATGTGCTAAAGATGTGTGCCTTTGAGTGCTTTTTCCTTTGCAATATTGAGTTCCTTAATTCACTATTAGATCATTGGTGAGTTTCTTTAAGTCATATTACTTTCATATGTCTTGAAGTTTGTTCTAAAAGCCATTGAAATCCATAGGTTTCTTGATCTTGTTCTGAAGCTGTTTGCATAATTGATCAGTGACTTGGATGATTTATTAGCACAGGAATGTTACGCATTCAATTTCCAAATACAACAAAAGTTATGAATTTGTAAAATTTGAATGCTATTGATGTTCAAATTTCTAACAGAAGTGTAATTGTGCCTCTGTGTTTGATTTGCTGCATTTGAACCAGTGACTGTTTGGACCTCAAAATTGGAGTGATGATAGCTTGACATGTTAGGCATGTATGGTTAAAATTTGGTGAATTAATTCCATGTATTGTGACCGTGATGAATTTTGTAATCATTACTGCCAGAGACTATTGTATAACTTGAGAACTGCCACACTGTATGGTAAATTGCATATTGTGCTAAATTTATCCAAAGCGAATTATTGGGCATACTTTCAGAAATTTGGTGTGGACATTCCTTACACTGTTGAGAGTTTGTGGTTAAAATTTCATGAGAAAAGGTGGAATACATTGATCTTCATAAATCAAACACCTGCTGCTGCCATAAGTGAAATTATAGTTTTATTTTTGTTTTTAATCTACTCTAGAACCAATCTTAAGCAAATAATTTTGCGTGCTTGCCTCCATTGTTGTGCCTTAATTTTAGCTTGTCATTTTCATTAAGCAAATCTTTGAGTTTGTCATTTTATAATCTCTGAGTAGTGCTTTTTCCCAAATTGTGCTTTATTCGTTTTAATTCTTGACCTCTTGGTGGATGATACATTGATGAGGAACTTTTGGAGTTGAGTTGAGCTTAATCCTCCAAGAAGTGATTTGAAAACGAATTGGAGAGGCATTCACAAAGGGGAAACAAGACTTTGATGATGAAAATTTTTTGAGAGGCCAAAGTAAGGAGTGGAGTGATACACTTGGAGAGGTATTTCCACGTGTATAGTTTAGGGACTTCAAATTTTCAACAAACTTTCATTGTATTCATTTGAGTTGTAATTGCAAAACTCTATTTCATTAGTGGATTAGTATATACGCCTTAGACGATGAAGTGTTTCTAAGGTCCTTGGTGCCAAATAACTTCACCATTAGGAACTGCCTAGCTTTAAATTTCTAAGTTTTGTCTTTAATCTTTCTCTACTTCCTTTGCATTTTCAATTCAATCCGACTAGTTTTTGCTTAATTAAGTCACCTTCATTTGTGACTTAGTTAATTCATCGTAAGAACGACTAGGAAGGTACATTGGGTCAGGCTTTGCCAAGGAAAGTCTTGGTACTTAAGTTGTCCTAGTGACGCACTTCACTTTCCTAAGAGACCCCCTGATGTTCAAGACTTGTTTGTCTTACCCTAAGAACACTAATTCATAAAGCTTAAGATGTCTAGGCATTCTCACCACCATAGTTGCAATAAGTCTAGTGAAAATACTTCAGACTTGAGAAAAATTTTGAATGAACTTCGTTCTTTAAAAATAAACACTATTATGGAGGAGGAAATGAAGACCTTAAGGAAGAAGGATCACAAGTCTAAATCTAAAACTAGTTCTTAAAAACAATATCAATCTGATAGTGAGGAAGAAAAATCAGAGAGAGATAGTCTGAGAATGGCAGAACACTATCAGCCTGACCCTTACCACCACCATAAGAGAGAGAGAGAGAGAGAAAATCCAAGGAAGTTAGGGTAAATCTACCTCATTTTCATGGAAGTAATGATATTGATACCTTTCTAGATAGGGAGATGAAGGTTGAACAATTGTTTGAGTGCTACCATATGAGTGAGGAGAGAAAAGTCCTTTTAGCCACCCTTAGCTTCCAAGGACATGCCCTACATTGGTGGACAACCCTAGTGAGAGATAGAAGTCTTCACCATGAGATAGCTATAGCATATTGGAATGATCTTAAAAGTGCCCTTAGTAGAAGACACATACCCTCTTACTATCCTAGAGAACTCATGGATAAACTCCATAGACTTAATCAGAAAAATATGAGTATAGATAGAAAATAGAGCTTTATATGATGAGAGTTGGGATCAGGGAAGATGAGAGTGTGACTATGGCTAGATTTCTGAGTGGATTGAGTCTTGAAATAAGAGATAGAGTGGAACTTCTCCCTTATAGAGATTTTCATAACTTGGTTCAAATCTGTATAAAAGTTGAATAGCAAATTTTGAGAAAAGGACCAAGTCAAAGTTCCTACCCTAGCTCCTATTCCAAGTTAGAATCTAAGAGGGAGGGAAAATTCATGAGAGAAAAACCAAGAGAGACTCCTACCAAGGTCATAGTACAATAAAGTGGAAAAAGAAAAGACGAGCCTACATCCTCAAACCGATCTAGTGATATCAAATGCTTCAAATGCTTGGGTCAGGGTCATGTGAAATCCCAGTGTCCTTCTATGAGGACTATTTTGTTGAGAGGCCGAGATCTGTATAGCAGTGAGGAAGAGAACAATACTGAGAGCACTAGTGAGGAATCTGACTGTGAGGGAAGTGAGGATGCTTATGCTCATGAGGTAGAATTATTGATGATCAGAAGAACCATCAACAACCAACCTAGCCCACATCCTGAGTCACAAAGAAAGAACATCTTCCACACAAGATTCAAAATTTCTGAGAATGTATATTCTCTCATCATTGACAACGGGTCGTGTAGTAATTTGTTGTAGTGCTAGGATGGTTGATAAATTAAATCTTGAGATGCTACCCCACCCTAAACCTTACAAATTGCATTGGATTAATGATGGGGGGATATTAATGTTAAGAATCAAGTGACGGTCAAGCATTGTATAGGCAACTATGTTGATGAAGTTTTATGTGATGTGGTTTATATGGAAGCTTGTCATGTTTTATTGGGAAGACCATGACAATTTGATAAAAAAAAAGCTATTCATGATGGTCTTACCAACGAAATTACCTTCACTCATAAACATAAAAAGTTTGTACTTCATCCTTTGACTCCTACTCATGTGTTGGAGGATCAAGTCCAAATGAAAAACAAATCAGATAGTGAAAAAAAAGTCCAAATCTCAAAACCTAAGTCTTAAAGATGAGTCTGAGGTGTGGGAGCTAGGCGTTCCTTCCCACAAGGTCACTCAAAAGGAGGCTTTCTTGGCTAAAAATTCTTTAAAACATTGCCTCCTTACTGAGCAACCTCCATACCTCTTGTTGTGTAAAGGAATACCCACATGTGCACCATCTAATGAATCTGAATCTAAGGGTCTGTCTCCACAAATTGAAAAACTTTTGAAAGAGCTTGATGATGTATTTCCCAATGATGGTCCTACGGGATTGCCACCCTTTTAGGGAATAGAGCATCAAATCCATTTCGTTTCAGGTGCTAGTCTACCCAACAAACCGACATATAGAACGAATCCAGAGGAAACCAAGGAGATAAAATCTTAGGTTCAAGAATTGTTAGACAGGGGTTGGGTTCAAAAGAGTCTTAGCTTGTGCGCAGTGCAAATTTTGTTGGTGCTAAAAAAGGATGGTAAATGGAGAATGTGTTGTGACTGTCATGCAGTCAATAACATAACTATTAAACACAGGCACCCGATCCCTAGAGTTGATTATATGCTTGATGGGCTACATGGGTCCATCGTGTTTTCTAAAATCGATCTAAAATGTGAATATCACCAAATTAGAATCAAAGAGGGTGATGAGTGAAAAACCGCTTCGAGACCAAATTTGGACTATACGAATGGTTGGTGATGCCTTTTGGGCTCACTAATGCACCTAGCACTTTCATGAGACTCATGAATCATGTCTTCAGGGATTGTATAGGAAATTTTGCTGTAGTTTATTTTGATGACATTCTTGTATCTAACACTAGTGTAGAGTCTCACATGCATCATCTTAGGAAAGTTTTATTAGTTCTTAGGAAAAATTAACTTTTTGCAAATATAGATAAATGCATCTTTTGTGTAGATAGTGTTGTCTTTCTAGGTTTCATTATTAATAAAAATGGGGTTCATATGGATTAGCCAGTTTTTATTGAAGATTCATGCTTAACTTCTCTAGTCTAGCTTCACCTCTCAATGAGCTGGTGAAGAAAGATGTTACATTTCATTGGGGCGAAAAATAAGAAAATTCTTTCCAAAGAATAAAGTTCTTGCTCACTAATGCATCCATTTTAGCTCTACCCAACTTCTCTAAACCATTTGAGCTAGAGTGTGATGCATCAAGAGTAGGTAAAGGTGTTGTGTTACTTCAGAGTGAACACTCTGTTGCATATTTTAGTGAAAAATTACATGGTTCCACTCTTAATTATCCCATCTATGATAAAGAACTCTATGCTTTGGTGCGAGCTCTTCAGACTTGAGAATACTACCTTGTGTCCTAAGAATTTATTATTCACAGTGACCATGAGTCACTTAAATATTTGAAAGCTCGGTATAAATTAAAAGACATGCAAAGTGGATGGAATTTTGGAACAATTTCAGTATGTTATTAAATGCAAAAATGTTAATTTTCAAATTATCCAGTAAAATTTAAGTAAAGAGGAGCAATTGTTAACACCCAATTTCGTCCGGGTGAAAAATAAATGTCTTTGGTTAATTTTTGAAAATATCAAAAAATCATCTTTTAGTTTAAACATTACTGCTTATTTGAATTGTCAAAAAAATACAAAAAAAAATATAATTTACTTTTTGTTTCTACTCCATTTTTTTTAAAATAATAAAAAAATATGATTTAGATTTTTAGCCTTCTCATTTAAAAAAAATAAAAATAAAAATATTTTCATTCACTTTATCACTGAAGAAAAAGGGTTTATAATAAATAATTTAAAAAAAATAAAATTAACTCTCTTACTCACATAATTCATCTTGGGTCCCACTTTTTGTTTTTAACTTTTCCAACCACATTCTCACTCACACAATCTCTAGTGGACCCCACTCATTTTCTTTGGGCACTTTTACAATCATACTCTCACTCCTCCCAACGTTTCCTCCTTCTCCATTATCTTTTCAAACATCAAATAAGCAATGTTTCCTTACATTTTAATGGTCCAAAAATAAAGTTGTGGTGTCCCCTTATCCCCTCACTCACAAAAGACAAAAAATATATCCCTCTCACATATAACCGACTCTGCAGCAACCATGCCCCAACAAAAGCTGCAACACTACTCATGTAGCACCTCACACCTGCACATTTTCGGTTCCACACTCACACACAGCCAAAAAGAAGTTGCAACACCTTCACTAAAAAAGATCTTCCTTCATCATTCTTCACTTTAATCGAGAATCAAAGTCACCAAAAAGCAAGGTCAAACCCTTGTCGGGTTTCCTAAAAGAAGATATATTTTTTCTTCTTTTGGGAAAAATAAATATTTCGAAAAAAAACACACTCATTTCACTTGTTTAATTAATGGTACCGGTCTTAGGACGGGCGTTGTGGCGGTGCTAATACCTTTCCTACACGTAACCGACTCCCGAACCTAGATTCGGTTTTGATAAATTAGTCTTATCCTTGTTTTTTGGTTTTTCCATAGTTTTTCATAATAAACTATGGTGGCGACTCCATTTTTCTATTTTTCAAAAGTATTTTTATTTCCTTTCAGATCGTCGTCCCCGTCACGATCCCGGTTGCGACATCAACTGAGAGACTTTGATTGCCACATTATGAGGTTCTTGTTTTACTCTTTCATGTAATGATGGCAAGAACTGAGACAAATCCTTTCGTTTTGGGATAAATGAAGGAAAGAATAAATGCTACAAAATTTTCAAGCCGCATGCATGTAAAATGTTTCAATTGACAAAAGTTAATTTAATTCCATATTTAAAATGTCACGTTTTAGGAAATTACAATATCCTTTTTTTAATATTTTTTATGAATTCAATAATTCGTGAACAAATGATTCATAATAAGATGCTTGATTCATTTTTCAGTTATTCTCAACTTTTTTATTTTAAATAAAACATTTTTTTAATATTATTTGACATCCTCTAAGACCCACTAGAATAGCAACAAGCACGAATTTATGAACAACCGCATGACATTGATTGATATTGTAAGCTTTACAAAATCAGATCTTGCTTGGTAATGAAATTGATCGTTGCCAAAATACAATACTGATGCAAATTCATAGCTATGAAAATCAACAAGTCTGTACAGGCACCCCCTAACTCCTCTTAGTGGTAGAAGCTTCTTTTCCTTCTTGACTTGGCATTGGTTGAGACCTATCTCGAAAGGAGGTTGTTTTCAACATTAGGCATCTCTTCCATGAAACTCAAACAACCTGCATCTAGTAGCGATTGCACTTTGCGTTTAAATGCCAAACACCTTTCTGTAGAATGTCCAAACACCTCGTTGTGATAATCACATTTAGTGTTAGGATCATAGTTTTTAAGGTTCGGTGTTTGTAACGGATTCAGATGACAGATCGAAACTAGTCCCTCATTGAGAAGTTGTGGCATGAGCTCTGTATAAGTCATTGGAATGGGAGTGAATTCAACAACTTTCTTCTTCCAATTGGAACCTTTGATCGATGTTGAATTTATTTGGTCTTGTTTGGATTTCATCTCCACCTTTTGATTTTGTTGACATGAATTTTCTAGAACAGGTGATGCACGACTATCATAAGAGAAATGTTATATGTCACTTGAACTTCGCCCCTTTTTCCTGCATGATCAGCTATTTTGGGATGTGCAACAGCGGACAGGCCATGTGCAATTTTCCCGCTTTTCAATCCAAACTTGATCTTTTCCCCGATGATCACTATGTCAGAAAAATTAGAAGAGACACTGCCTAGCATGTGCTCGTAGAAGGGAGACTTTAACGTGTCAATAAACATTGGAACCATCTCTTTATCATGCAAAGGTGGTTCTACTTGGGCTGTCAAATGTGGGTAGGTTCAAGGTGCATGTACCAATTCAAAGCTATACCACCCAAGCTATCCTGGAAGAAATGTATTAATAATTTTTCATCGTGTATATGACTTGCCATCTTTATGCAATACATTGTTATATGGCTCTTAGGACAAGTGGTGCCTTGGTATTTTTCAAATTCAGGAGCATTGAATTTGGGAGGAATTTTTACATATGGCACTAAGCACAAATCTGCAACATCTCTAAACCACAATTGTTCTCCACCTTCTATGGCAGTAATTCTTTCTTCCAATATTTCCATTTTGATTATGGTCTCATCATCATCCATAGGTTCTACATTCATATTATGAGTCATGCTTTTCCCCTGAGATTCTCCATTACCAGCACTTTCAAGATTTTTGGCTGAGCAGTCATTTGAAAACTAGTGTAAGTATCTGGTTCAATCACATTCTCTCTCTGAGCGTGAGTATTAATATGGAATGGTTCTTGCTTGTTCATAATCTCAACGGGGGAAAAAGTCTCTTCACCACCTCTAGTTGTAGGATTTTCTCTTATGCTTTTTAAGGTTTCCAAAGCTTCAAGAATTTGATTTACTTTATCCTTGATTAAATCAATATCAACCTTCAGTATCTAAATATCAGCCTTCATTGTTTCTTGTGCTTCTCTCCAATCTTCCATTTTTTAAGATTCGAACGGGTCCCATAAAGATGTCACAGAAATATGGTTATTTTTATTTTCCTTTTTCTTTTCAATTAAAAAATGAAGGAATTAAATGAGATGCATGCTATGAAATGCAAATGGGAAACTAAATCAAAAACTCTAAAGTTGTGTGCGCATGATACGTTATCATTGACAATTAACCAAAGTATGAATTAGGAAAATAATTTGAGTCATGTATCAGAATATATATATTTTTTCGAAAACCTTTTTTTTCTCTAGAATTCTTTTTTGAAAAGGATTTTTCCTCAATTCAACTTCATATTAATTTAGGAACACACAACTTTATAATTTTTGTCCTAAAAATGGAATAGAATGAATGTGTGCAAAACCAAATTCATACATGTATGTTCTAGTTTATAGATGAACATTGATGCCAAATGATGTGTTATTACGAATGTATGAATGAAGATGTAAATGCATGTCGATATGTACAATGGATGTTAAGATGTAAGTTACCTATCTAAATGCAATGTACATGAGAAGATGTAGGAAACATGTTAAGTCTAAATGTCTAATGCATGTCTAAGATGTACAATGCAAGTCAAGATGTATGATGTATGCTGAGATGTATAATGCAAATAAAAAGTTATGGTACATGTTTAATATATGATGTATATGATATGGATTTGGGTATGTAATGCATGTCTGGATATGAAATATATGTCTTGATATTAAATGCATGCTTAGATATGGAATGCATGTTTGGACATGGAATGCTTGCAGGATATACTGTGGATGCTAGGATATGGAATGCATGTAAAAACAAGCCAATGTACATATGCAGGTTGTGTATGGTATAAAATGGCATGATAATTACATGATACCATGAATGCAAGAATAAAGATGAGATGTAAATGTATGCTTATGTGCAATGTTTGATAATATGACATGACTAAAACTAAATAAAAAGACCATGCATGTTTGTACCTAAAAAGGTACTTATTTCATGATCTGTGTATGCAAATATGATATATCAATTAATATGCAAAATGGTTAGGAGAAGAGGATCTCGAAAGTCTCCCTTGGTGCCCCTAAAAAAATTTGGCATTACGACACCTAGGGTTCTAGGTTCTTTACATGCACACTCACAAGGGTTAGCTCCCTAGTCCCTAAAGGTATAAAGGTCACCAGACTTATGACCCTCATTTACTGCTTTATTCAAAGCAGTCAGTAAACAACTTACTTATGAACAAGGGAATAAAGAGAACAAACTCTGATCGGGATTCTCATGAAAACCGGAGTAGGAAGTACATCCCGTCCAATATCACTGAGTCCCTCTATTTCTAAACTTTTTCAGACTTGGGGTTTTAGGACCCCGCTCATGATACATGCATGAAAAGTGTGTGTGAAGGGAGAAAATATGTACCCAACACTCCACCTGCAAAACAACCAGAAAATTCTCAGGTAGGTATATGATAGATATAGCAGATATAACATGTCGTCTACCCTAGAGTTCAATATTCCAACTATAATTATAAAAATAGTAAAAACAAGATATAAAAGCAATTAAGAGCAATAAAAGCAAACAAAATATAAAGAAAGGGAAATATAAACATTCATAAAACCACATTTATTTTCACTAATTCAATCAAAATGGCCTGACTCTCAAAGTCTTCCCCAATGAATTCGCCATCTGTCCCAACCTCGTCAACGACGGCGGACGACGATCCAAAAAAAAAAAATTGGAAAAACATGGTGTGAAAAGAAAGAGATAGAGTCGCCACCATATTTTATTATGGAAAACCAAAAAAAAAAATGGTATCCAAACCAGAGATGAGCTTGGGAGTCGGTTACCAGTGGGGAAGGTATTAGCACCCCACAACGTCTGTCCTGAGATAGTACCTTTAATTGAATAAGCGAAAAATCAAATGCGGATTATTAAATGTTTCTTTTTCCCAAAAATAAAAATAAAAGACAAATAAGAATAAAATAATAATTTTTAAATTAAAGGACCCGACAAGGATTGACTCTGCTTCTATGTATTTCTATCCGTGATAGAAAATCAGAGCTTACGTAGTTTTAAACGAAAATATGGTCATTGGAAATTTTTTTTTTGAAATTATTATTATTTTTTTTATTAGTTTCTTTTTAAAAATTAAACTTCATTTTGGATATCGGTAGATGCGTACGGTCTTTTGATAATCCAAACGAAATTAAAACATTTCATATTAAATCCATGTATGACGTGTACGTTCATTTAGGAATTTAATCCAAAATTTATTTTGTGAAAAGAAAACCTCACCTGACGCATGCGACCATTTGGAGATTTAATTGAATTATTTATTTATTTATTTATTTATTATTATTATTTAAAAAAAGAAAATACCATTATCTATTTATTTATTTATTATTATTATTATTATTATTTAAAAAAATATCATTTTTTATTTATTTTAATACCTTTTTCTTTTAGAAAAAGGAATTATATTTGAAATATAAGAAAAATAAAAAGAGACCAAATGGACCCAAACCTAAGAAAAAAAGAAATATAGAAATGAGAAAGTGAGGTGTTGAAAGCAAACTTGCTAGATAATTAGTCTCAAACTTTTTCTTTTTTAAAGGAAGGGTGTAAAAGAAAATACTAAGGGTTTGAATAACGGAAAGGCCCAAATTTTGAACGAGGCCCAACGCCTTCACCACAACCTAATGCATCATGTCTTCTCATTCACTCCTTTGACTGCTTCTTCTTGCACCTCCATATGCTTTTCCTGCACCTCCATAAGGTTTTAAAATTCTAAATTTAGACATGAGTAAATCACGGAATTGACCCTGCTTTTACAAAATATGATTGTCAAAGAAGTTCTAAATATTGGATAATCGTTGGTGGAAAGTGGTGGCAGAATCCAACATCGGTGTTGGAGGGGCGGATCGAAGCTGTTGACACAGTCGTTGGTGGGTGAACGAGTTTCGTCATCGAGTATCTGTTATTCGATTTTTATGTTTTTTACGGATTGGAGAAACCGTAAGAGTCGTACACTTACGACTTCATAGTCCGTAAGTTCAATTTGTAGCTATTTCAATTATTACGGATTATATAAACCATAAATAATTTGAAATACGTAAAAGCTTACGGATTATATAACCCGTAATAATACAGCTGTTTGAAAAAACTTTACGGATTGTATAAACCGTAAGTTTTATAGTCCATACAAACCGCAGAAAAAATTTAACTTTACGGTTTATACAAACCGTAAGTATTTGAAAAACGACAACCAAATCTGTTGTCGGGAAAGAGAACTGCTGGCAGCAGCAAGTATTTCCTTTGTTCTTCCAGAGCGTTGAAAAATCATGCCAATGCTGAATTGACGAGTGCGATTAGGTTCTTAATTTGGATCTCATTAACTCCATAATGTGGTTTCATAAGAGATCTCATGGAAATTAAACTTAATGGAGTCAGTTACTATTGGTTGTCTTTTTAAGGTTTTCGCTTTACATTCATTGTTTGCGTTTCCATTGTGAGAAACCGCGACTGTAATGATCAAATTCCTTCTGATGAGAGTGTCGGAGGTACCTATTGTGGTTTATACTTACCAAGTGCTTTCTGATTTCATGTATTCATATATATATATATATATATATATATATATATATATATATATATATTTTTTTATATTTTATTTTTTATAATATATATATTTT
>Ga0099825_1002518_pt1 | contig 24352 bp, 7 predicted proteins | sample SiratroredBW_FD_76838 | JGI IMG/M metagenome (GOLD analysis project Ga0099825, IMG submission 76838) | Root nodule microbial communities of legume samples collected from California, USA - Siratro red BW | ecosystem: Host-associated > Plants > Roots > Nodule | place: USA: California | collected... | reverse complement strand
ATATATATATATATATATATATATATATATATATATATATATATATATATATATATATATATTTCCATTTCAAATGATATAATTCGGTATATAAATTTTGTATACTAGATTGTATAATTTAGAACAGAAAAATATATTTTAAATTATCCAATTTAGTATATAAAAACTGTATATTAGATTTTACAATAAAAAAAATATTTATATATATATATATATTAAATTATATAATTTGATATATAAAGAAAATTGTACACTGAAATCCAGTAAGAGTATTTGCAGTATTTTGAAAAAAATATGAAGGTGTAGAGTGAAGTCATAAAGGTGCAAGAAGAAGCCGTCTCAGAGTAGGTGGGCCTTGGGGAACAGTAATGGTCCAATCTGGAACCCAAAACAAAACCCACTGTCCTGAACTTGTGTTGTGTGTTCCTTCTCGCTGCACTGCTTCCCCAATCTTCTCTCCGGCGATCAAGGTATCAAAACCGAAACAGGTACTTTCGCAAAAGTATCATCTTTTTAAGTACCCATTTTCGTTTCTGCTTTCACAGTGCCTTCAATTGCATTTCCACTCACAAAAAACGTGTATTTGTTCATGCGTCATACACAAGATGAATTGGGTGGTGGCTATGACCCTGTCTTTGTTGTTTTTAACTTTTGATTTTATGGTTTGGAAATAGCAGGCGTGTTGTTGAAGATGAGTTGTATTGTTAGGGCTGCATTGAGATCCAAGTGCAGTTCAAGTGTTTGTGCAATTGTTGAGAGAAGTGTTGGCCTACCAGTGAGGTTTTTCTCCACTGAAGCAGAACAGCCACCTCCCAATTCAACTACCCCTCCTCCATTCTTTGACGTTGATCATTCTGGTACCACCCTTTTATCACTTTTTCTCCCATTTCTATTGCTCTTCAACTTGTCTTAGTTTGTACGCGTCATGGTCATCATCATTGTCAATGATACCCTTGTTGTCATAACAGACATTACCAATTTCACCATTGTTATTGCTCTCACTATCACTTCCATTTTTGTTGTCATGTTTATCATTTGCTACCATCTCGTAATTGATGTTGTTGTCATTGTAACCACTTGCACTAACATCACCACTAACACAACATATTAGTTTTTGGTCCTTATGATGGTATGCAACAAATATAATATATGATTAATGCTTTTCTTGCTCCTATCTTATCGTGTTCCTATCCTACTTTTGTATCTTATCCTATCATATCCTGACCACCAAACAAGCCCTTAAGAGTGTTAGTATATTGTTGTTATTATTCTTATTTGGAGGAGGAGGAGGTTCTTGTTGCTATGAGAGTATCAATATTCAATACCTTTTGGCTATGTTTGGGAGTTGGGTTTTGGAGGAGAAGAAATGGGAGGGGTAAACTAAATAAAATATTAACATTGAGTAATTGTTATTCTATTGGGACGGGGTATGTTAGGATGGAGAATTTGGAAGAAAAAGGAAAAGGTGGGCTAATCTTTCATTTTAAGTAATAATGGTTTATTCAAATGAGGAATGCCATGTTAGATAATCTTTTAGCCTTCTAATTACTGTGTATATAGTTCTTTAAAGTTTATTTGGGTCCTACATAAGACTCATGGTAAGCTTTGTAAGAGGGAGAGGAGATAAGAGTGAGAAAGGAGGAGTGCATCCCTTTCTCTCTCATTGTTAATTTCAAATAAGTTGCTGTATATTTTTCAAATAATTGGGATGTCTAGCAAAATCCTCCTCCTCCATGTCGTGATCATCATTATTGTCATTGTTTTAAGTTTTTGGTTAATCCTTATGTCTATTCATGTGTATACTAACATTTAAAGGCCAAATAGTTTATGGATTTGAGAATGTGAAGATAATAAATGCATAAAGTTATAGGAATTTGGCATACAGTATATATCATTGATGCCAGTGACAATATATTTTTGCATACATTTGGATTTTGAAAACAAGATGTTTCATTTCTAACCCATTCACTGCCAGTCATTTAATTTTAATAATACCTTTTAACATTTTACAGTTCTTTTATTTTAAATAATTTCCGTTTTCCTTTTAATGACCGTTTTCATGTTTCTTTCTTTCTTTAGGAGTAACATATGGTAAGCTGCTTGGTATTCGTAAGCATGTACTGAAAACAGATATCATCAACTTCTTTGAAGGTTGTAATTTGACTCTGGAGGATGTTAAATTGGATTACAACCGTACCTTTGTTCCAGTTTCAACGTAATGTATTCCATCTTTTGTCTTGCTTTGGGTGTATTGTGAAAGTTGTAGTTTGCCATAGAAATATAATCAGTGCATTTTCATGCCTATCACAGGGAATTGCATTTTCTTTTACTTTGAAAGGGAAAGTTCAATTTCATTATATACTTGTTTGTTGCATGTCATGATCTTAGAATTTGGAATTTCAAGCCCTAAAGTCCTATAAAACCAACTTGTCACGTGAGGATTGTCCAAGATATACATGACTTCTATTTAAGTCATATTTTTAGTTGCTGTGAAACTAAGCACATAAAAAACACCGTAAAAAACACCCCTTTGAACTGTAATTAAGGCGTCTTTCCTGTGTTAGATTTTGTCATACTCGTCCTGTTATATGAACTCATGTATTTCATTGAAGACAAGTAGAAATAATCCCAATTGCATAGGTAAAATCATGATGCAGGAAAAGTGAAAAGACAGAGTAGCTTTTTGAGGGTGTGCTAGCCTTCCCTTTCAATCCTTATCCAATTATTGCCTACCTCTTTCTTCCCTCTCCCCATTTTTTTTTTCTAACTGATTTCCCTCTCTTTTTCTTCCTCAATCGCTACAATTAGCATTTCAGTATTACCTTGGTTCCCGCATGACTCTCCCCGTGTAATCATCTAGCATAGCTTACATTCTGAAAGTGGATTATCATTGTGTTTTCTAAATGGGCCTCATCTTAGATTGTATACTTGAAATTATCATTTAAATGTTTTGGGTATAATCAGGTTGTTGCAATTCCCCACTCGCAATTCCTATGACAATGCTGTAAGGGTGATTGTAAGGAAAGGTCGCTTGTACAGATTGGACAGGGTATGCTGCTCTGCACACATGTCTTTTTCAAAAATCAAATAGTTTTTATGCTTGTTTATAATTGGAAAATGTTTTATATTTTGTTCCTTTTTCTGATATCAGGCTGATCGTTCTCAATGGGACATAGTAAAACCATATGATGGAAAAACAGTCAGTACAGATTCTTACCTATCTTTGTTTATCTTGTTTTTATAATAGTAATTATTTTTTATGGTTTGTATTATATTGAAACTACCCAAATTCTGAAACTGTTAGATGTTGTGTTTAGAAAATTTTGATCGAGTAAAATAGAGAGCATGATGTAAGACCGATTTTGTCCATAACGTAATGTTATTTTATTATTATTTCTGATGTATATACCAGCTTTAGGGTTATGGTTTAAGGTGAGTCAGGTAATTCCTATATATACATCAATAAAAGGCATAACAGTGTAGGTTTAATACCCAGATTTTCCTCCATCTTATTTGTTCAAGTAAATGAATAAGAAGATTCTAAATATATTTTTCTCCTATTTACCATAAAGATATTGAAAATATTTTTATCCTAATACTCCTTTATTTACAACAAGTTACAACATCAAATTTATTCAGTTTATTTATGCTTGACTTATTTAATGCATTATATATAAATCAAAAGATCTCTTGGATTCTTGGTATGGAAGAACTAAGATTGTGGTGGGAATACCATAAAAATTTGGTATTTGGTGTTGTGCTTGTATTTACCACTGTTCTGTGATATGCTGGCTAAAACTGTTCTGTGATATGCTGGCTAAAACTGAAATTATATTTAGAATTACTTTTTAAACTGAAGACTGCTAGTTGAAGTGTTATAATTTTTGTTTTATGCAATCATTACGGTGGAAAGAACAGATTTACCTAACTGCCTAATGTTTTTAGATTTTGATTCAAGGAATGCCTCGATCTGCTACATATGAAGATGTAGTGCGCCTCTTGACCGGTTGTGAATTTGATTCCTCCTCCATCTACTTATTTTTGAGGTTAACATCAACTATACTTCAAATCTTATATTTTATTTTAGAGTTAAACATGTTTTTAGTCTTTGAAAATAGGGCAGCTTTTAGTTAAGAATGTATTTGGCTAAACTTCATAATAGTTTTAGGAGAAGATTAAAATTAAAATAACTGAACTTCTACAAAGTACTAGTTTACACTTAGTTAAAAATCTTAGTTTTTAGAAACAAACGAGAGAACTACAAATGCATAAATCAATTTTAGTTTATGGAGAAGTTTAGTGCATTTCTTCTTTTCTTCTCTTACAAGTGCTTTTAGTCTATTTTTGGAAATGTATCATGTGTGATCCCCATTTTCACCAGAGACCTAGAAGAGAAGAACTTCTGTGGTGGACAAGGATCACACACATTTTTAGCAAACTAATGGATCAACTGCAATAATTTTAGTTTTAGGGTCTCAAGATGAACAGTTCTACATGTATAAGTACTAAGATAATGTTTAACCCTTGAGGGGGTTGTTTCAAGGTATAAAATTGTGTTCAAAGAAAAGTGCTTGGAATACACCCTTAACATTCTGAACACACACTATCATTGATTGAACTTTATTGAAAATCACAAAATTTGGCAGGGGTCTCACTTTATTTAAGGATCTCTCTCAATTTTTTACTCTAATAAATTGTATCAAACGTGAGAATTTCATATTCTCAGGTTCACTTTCTCAGGATTTTTTCTCAATGCCTTGAAACAAATGGCTGCTTGATTATATGATTGTTCTCAAAATGGAGATTCTTTTGTTATTTTCAGGCAAGGAGAAAGAGGGCCTGCAGAACCTATTAAATTGGCCACAGTACGTTTCCATTCAAGGACTCAAGCCATGAATGCATGCATCGCAAAAAATGGAACTTTTTGCCAAAACAATCGCGTTTCGATACAAGTTTTGCAGTAATTCATGTCCCTTAGTGGTGCTAGTATTATATACTATTTTTATAGAGCCTAGAGTATTTAACTAGTTTTTTTATTCCATTTGGGACTTCATAATGCCTTTGGTTTAAGGTGGTGCAAGGAAATGTTAAAACTTGGCAAAATGTCTATCTTGAGTAGTAACTTGACGAATTAGTTGATCGGTTACTCATGAAGAGTTTGGTTTTTCTTTATATTGAAATGTGTTTTTGTGTTAACCGTAGTCAAGGATTTTTTTTTACCTGAAATCGTGGTGTTGATTATATGATAGTTTGATATAAAACTATCATATAATATCAGTGTGTCTTGGTATTTGCACGCTGATATAAAACTAGCAACTTTTCAGTTATTAATTATACATGAGTTCGCCTAGTGCAGTTCTTTGAATAAATATATGTATGTGGATGTTTTGTTGGAAAGTTATGTAAATGTTAGCAAACACAAATGCGCAGAATTATTGCCAAACGTGAATTTGGTTAAGCATATGATGAAGAAATATTTTCCAAAAAAGGAATGTTAGACACTTGTAAACTTAGAGCTTATTTATATCGTTTGAGTCTTCTAAACTTATTTCAATTATGAAGATTTATTGTCATTAACGTTCTTTGTCAAACTTACATTATCAAGATTATAAGAATCTTCCAAAAGGCACCAGTAAATATTCTTTGAAAAATGTGAATACGTATGTATGTATGTATTTGATTGAAAGAGAATGACTCGAGATGACTTGTAAAATTTATTTTGGATAGAATAATCTAAAATTCTAACATTTATATTTATTGTTTATAGTGTACTCTCATATTTGTTACTTATGTTATGTGGTAATATGTTATGAATATAGTGCATACAAGTAGATTTCGGTACAAATTCTGGAACTATGTCTATCACGGTGTAGGAACTAAATCATAACATTTTGTTTATTTTATGAATAAATCCATATATGTATAAAGATTTTTTAAGTTTAATATAGTTTTATCAATTTAGATTAGTATACTTGCATGTTAATTTTAACATTAATTTGAAAAGAAAAAAAATGGTTTTATATACGAGAGTGACATTTGATAAAACCTAACCATATTAATAACACTCCATATCATTTCATACATTTTTAATATTCCAATTATTCTATAAAAATATCAGTAAGAATTTAATTATTTTTACACAACTTTATTTTTCTCGCTTATCCATACAAACAATGAAAATAATTTTTAATCTAAATTAGTTATAAATTACATTTATTATCTTATATTACATAAAATTTTTGAAAAATAATAATTATTTATCACTTCTCATTGAACGTACCATGATAACCTTGCACAAACTTCGGCGTTACATCAACTATCAAGAAATGTACCTTTGTTATCCGGAATAATTTGTTCATAATATGCAGACAACGTTGTTAAAATTGGTGTTTAATATAATTTTGCATATAATTAACTCTACAGTATCACTTAAAAATAATCTCTAGTAGTTTTGTTTATTGAAAGCATAATATTTTTTCTTAGACAATATTTGCCTATGTTTATATAAGCCATGTCGCATTATTTGCTAAATTATGTTAAAGAACAATTATGTTAAGTATCAAACATCATTGTTAGGCAACAGTTACCTTACGCAACAAACAACCGTATTGGAGATGATCTAAAGTGTTTCACAGTCAGAACTTGATCTACAATAACCAATACGAAAAAACTATGTTCAATACTTCAATAAATCAAATTATTGAGTATAATTTTCCTGTATAATGATTATACAAAATTATAAATTATCAACTAATACAAAAACGTCTATAACATTTAATGTAAAATAACTTTACATTATCAAATAAACCAAAATCATTATTTGCAACGCGTGCGTTATGGTTATGCCTGTTTACATACAGTGTTCAGGAAAGATTGTTCCATTGCTTGAAGTTGAGTTAAAGTTAAAGAAGAAATGCAACCAAATTTTACTATTCCAGAATTATTTATTTACCACTACTACTAACATTCATATCGAGCAAGTAACACAGTCCAAAAATCAATGTCAACAGAAGCTATAGATGGATTAAATATGAAGCATGGGGTGTTTTTTATCGTGTTGTAGCAAGACAACTGAAGACACTGTACACCAATCAAATCCTTCCTAATACAAATTTCCATAGTGACAAGCATCTTTTGCGGGGAGAAATGAAGTGTGAGGTAACCAAAGAATTCACCACAGTTGACTACAACTAGACGTGAAACTGTGGTACCCTTTATCACCTAACAAATAATTATCAGCACTGCAACTAGTTGTGCTCATACTACCCATACAACAACATATTGTATATCATACCATGGAGCAGCATTCCTTCCCGCCACTAATACATCGCCAAAAGGGATGAATTACTGAGTATGGTGTCATGTGCTTCCTGGAGCATCACTTCCCACAGCTGGTTTGCGATTCAGATATCGGATAACAGCATCTTCAACCCTGCTCAAGTTGTCAAACAAGATTAAATTTTACAATGATTGTAACTGACGTGCATTTATATAAGAACATTGAAGAAAAAGCACAAGAACACTGATCAAGCCAACTTCTACTTGGCACAGACACTAACAACTCTTGAGTGAATATAAAAAAAAAGGAAGGTTAAGTGCAATCTCAAGAAGCCTCAAGGGTGTCAATGTGATTTGCTCAAAGGAAAAACATATTATGCACATTTTAGTCATGAATTTTGAAATGAAATCCTCCCGTGGATAGGAGTTGGTGGCCAAAGTGCATCAGTAACTAAAATAGAATCCAAACAATATCATACATCACCCTAAACTAAGGCAACATACCAAAATAAACTATTAAAGCTAGATTTTAAATTATTCTCATTAGGTCAATCATAGCCAAGTTAAAGCTTACCATGGTTGGTTGAAGAAATCTGATCGACGCTCTTTTTCTGCATTGCGACTAGGTTCACCGGAAACAAGTTTCAGATCCCTGCTTTGAGATTCAATTAATGCATTAATAAATTCTACTGGCGATTGACTGAAACCAAGAAAGAATGACCGTCTCCTTCGGTGCTCATGAATTTTTCTAATGATTCCACATATTGCTTCATCACATGTCTCAATCTCTTTGTTTTTTTCCACATTAGCCAATAAAGCAGACAACTCCCTCTGAATTGGGAAAGGAACATCAACCATCACATCATAACAAGCAGTCCCAGCTGGAGTGTTTCCCGATAGCTTGATCTTGTGTTCCAAAAGTATAGGCTGTGGAGGGAACAAATGTGAAGATATTTTCTGCGAAACCATTGTAAACTTCATCTTTTCTTCTCCAAATACTTTCTGAAGAGGCTGATCACAGTGAAAGAAAGAAGGGTCATTAGGGTTTTGCAACTTCCTGGCCTTCACATAGTGCCAGATCGCAGCAACGATCCTTGGGCGGGTATCAACCTCAATACCAAGAACCTCTGTCAAAGCAGGTGAAAGCTTAAACTTCTCTGGTACATAATTCATTTCCAGCCGTATATTCACTGTAAACTCTTTATCCCCTTTCCTCTTTACTTCAAAACCTTCATGTGGAGCAGGCGATCGAGCATTCTCCCACATAATAATATGATTTTCCGGATATAGTCTCTGATCTAAAGAAATGGTTACTCTTTTGAAGAAAGCTGAAAACTTGGGATACAAAGGAGTGGACTTCTGAACCACTCCTGGCTGATCAGGGTCTACACCATCTTCCAATATCCTTCCAACTATCTTCAGCGTCCAGGTTGGAGGCTCTGCACTCGGCTTCTTCGGAATTGTTCGAATTTGATTAGCAAAAGTGTTAAACACATAGATGCGAAGTGTTTTCTGAATACAGGGTGGATTTTTGAGCGCTTCCTGTATATCAGCCTTCTTTCTAGCAAGTGCTGCATCAACACGAGACTCAAACTCCAGAAGCTGTGTGTACAGTGCAGATTCAGGCAGTATAGCTGCCACTTTATCTTGCAGCTGTTTCTCCGGAAGCTTCTGCTTCTTCCTCCGAGAAGCCGGTGTGAGCTCCATCGGTCTCAAAGGCGAGAAGGTGTTGGGAGGGGAAAATCCAACCGGCCGAATTGGGGGTTTCAAAGGGATCCGTTTCCCACTGGCATTCCCCGGTGTGGAAAGATTCGACGACAGGCCCAAACTCCCCAAACCACCACCTTGGTTCTGATTAAGACTCAAACCCTGTGCCTGCAAATGAGCCTGGATTTGAGCATGGGCAGCAGCTGCTGCCTGGGCATGAGCCTGAGCCTGAGCCTGGGCCTTGGACTGAGCTTGGACAATAGCATGGGCCTGTGACAGTGGAAACTGCCCTTGAAAACCCACGGGCAGCTGGACTTGTCCTTGGGACTGTGAAAAACCATGGTTTGCAGGTATAGAATTGGAGGATATTCCAGCATTGCCAAAGGATGAGGAAGAGGCCCCAATGCCCTTAGAAGGGTTATTATTGTTCACAGACATCACTATCCAACCCTAATCCACTAGTCAACCACAAAAGGGCAAAACAAAAACAAAAACAAAAACCTCAATACCCAAATGAAAAGATCCTACTTTTAACTCTCGATCTTGACCAGTAGGGAAATAACCCACAAATTCAAGCGTCCAAATTCAGAACTTGCGCGAGTCACCACCAACTACGAATTTGCATTGCCCCAGAAAATTAAAAAAACCGGAAATGAAAAACCACTGAATCGACTAGGGTTTACCTCGATCTGGCCTTACACGGACCCGCGGAACTCGAGAAGGTTAGAAGAAGACGAGATTGTCTTCGGTGAATGGGGCTTCGGTGGGAGAGAGGGATGAATTGGAAGGATCTAGAATTTGAGAGAGTGGGCTAAATTGGAGAAATGGGAAAGAGTGAGAAAGATTTGAGATGGTTCTTTTCTGAAAGGTGAACGACGATGGCGGTGAAGAGTGGCTAGGGTTAGGAAAATGGCCCAATTTTGGGGTCAAACCTCAGAGTTTAGTCACTGAACGAGTATCCGTTCCCTTCTAAAGCTTTCTCGCAAAACGGCGTCGCTTGTGTTGCGTCATTCTTCCTGTGCAGTGATATTTTCTTAAAAATACTTTAATAAACATGATTCCTTTTTTATTTTCATGATTAATTTCTCTTATTCATTTTCATCTCACCATCACAGTATTATGAATTTTTTTGTCTAATTAATAATAAAATCGTTGATAAGCAAATATTAATAATTTTAATTTATATTTAGTGCAACTTTACATGACTAAATTTTTAAAAATTCCGAGATTTGGTTGAATTTCGAAGGAATTGTATTATTGTATCTTTTTTAAATTGAAAAACTTGATTCACCTTTTTTATTAACAATATTTTGGAAGATTTAATTGTATTTTTTTTTTACAGATATCGAGAACGGAACAATACTTGTTTCTATAATTGCATTTTGAAAAAAAGAAAAATATTCGTGCTTGGCTACATTCACATTATAACTATTTCATCTCTCGTTACTCTATTTCTGAAAATATGTAATTTTCATTTTTGTGATTTTATATATATATATATATAGAGAGAGAGAGAGAGACTATTGTGTAAAATACTAAATTACGGACATTCTATTCATGTTTCTGAAAAAGTTTTAAAATATCTTTTAAAATACAACTCAAACAACTTTGTGTATTTTTTTATTTTACATTAAATAGTGTTTTAAATATTAAGTGACTTTAGTTAAGCAAAAATGTAATCAAGGAGACAAATTAAGTAGCATATTCGATAAGACTTTAAAATATAATCAATATTTGTTTTAATATTAAGAAGAAAATAAACTTTGATATTTGAGTTATGGCTTTAAAAGCTTAATCAGACCAGTTGATTCAACTATTTAATTGGAATTAACTTTCTAACCAGTTTGGTCACTTTAAAACAGAGTTTTTTCCAAAATTGGTAAAAACTAAGAATAAGTCCAAATTTGGTGCATTCAACCAGTTTGAACTGAAAATAATTGAACTTGATATTGATTTTGAAATAAAAAGACTTGTCTTAGTGATTAAAACAAATTAAATGCCTTAGTAGAGTTTGGAAAACAATGATATATGGTGCTTTTAATTAATTAAATTAACTTTTTTGAAAACTCCTATTTGAATGTTTTTAATGAATTTAAATGGTTTTTAATAGATTAAAAAAAAAATATCTACCGCATCCATGAAAATCAAATTGAAAACTCGAATCGTATAATAACCAAATATCTTTAACTCTAAATCATAATCAATACATTTAGAATTTAAATAAAAGTAAAATATGAAATAATTGAAACATAAAAACGAACAAATCAATTAATGAACTAAAAGTTGCAAATGAAGTGATTAAAGAGTTTTTAAAATTAAAGAAATTTTTGCAAAGTTTTTGTTTCTATTGAAATATGTATCCAATTCCAACTCTATTTACAACACATTTTCTAAAATTAAGGGTGTTAGACTTAGATAAATAAATTAGGACAGTCAAATAAACATTGACATTCTAATTCTAATATCGACAATTTACTCTTGGTAATCTAATTGTGACCGTCAAGTACAGACTTTATCACACTTGTGTTCTTTTACAATTGAAAGAAAATTATATATAAAAGTACTTAAAAATTAAAAACAATATATATAGAAATAAACAAAAGATTATATTATTAAAAAAATAAAAATAAAAAAGTAATAGTAAAATAGTATGACAGTTAGAATTAAAAAGATTGGGTTAAGAAAAACAAAATGTATAGTTGGATTACATAACAAAATAACACAACTAATTACAAGATCATGTATACAAACAAATGTGCTAGAATGATAAAATCAAAATGAGTTTAAATTTTATTTTTTTAGAAATCCAATACAAAATAAAAAGTATTTTTTTAGGGGATTTCAATATGATATGTTGTGGTCTTTGATCGACACTTGGTTGGTTTAAAAATATATCTTTCATTTGAAGTATCTATAGTATTTGTAGGAGTTGAAAACCATGTTCAAGTGGTCTAGTATGTTTTTTACTCAGCTATTCATATTGTTGTTGTCAACACAATAGACTTAATGGGTTGATTAGTGATAATAACATTGTTTAACTTGATTATCGTTTTAGGTACCTGACATGTACTTGGCTAATCGCCTCAACGAGTTTATGTTGGCTTGTATGTCTTGTTGATTAGGTACATTCTAGCCTACATACAATACACCTCCAAGCTCGAGACCATAGGTTGAAGAGGTTTGAATGGAGTGAATCATGTTAACATAAGCCTTCTTTGGGATTCATGTTGGTTGAATCCAACGGTTGGGAGCACAAAGGGTTATAAGGATTCGAAGTTGTGTTCCACAATCTATAAATATTATACAATATTTATACTAACAACATATAAAATGTAAAATGCATGTGATTAACATAATGGAGCAAGAAACATAAATTGTAATTTAGGTTGAAGATTAAAAGTTTAGAACAATGGAACAATGATCTACAGATATCCAAATACACTAATAAGACGATTCTATAGACAATCGTCTAATAGAATATCTAAAAAAATGCCTAAGAGATCGTCTGTTGATAAAAAGATGATGAACAATGTATTAAGAAAGCAAAACAATGATATTGCATAAATGTAAACTTCTTAAACGGTCAAGTGCAAGGAATTAAAAAAAAAAAAAGAAAGAAAAATATTGTTAGCACCAGTGGGCTACTGTGATGATTTGATGAAGCCAACCAAGTGAAGAAATTCGAGACCCTAAGAGCATATGTGGAATCCATGAAGACTTCATGAAGATTGAAGACTTGGTCTAGAACTTAGGAGTGTGTGTTGTGGGGTAAGTTTAAAGATCTAATTAGTGAAGCATGCAATCTTAATCAATTATAAGCTCCACAAGTATTTTCTGAATTAACAAAAGTTTTGAAAAATCATTAAAATCAAAACTTGTGTTTTAAACAACTGTTTTAACTAACTGGAGAAAAATAGTCGACTATTTGAAGAATCAATCGACTGAATTTTTAAAATGATAGTTGTCTATAAAAGCTGGCGCGAAAACTTTGAAAGAAACGAAAATCATTTTACACATTTTCTGAGCATGAAAATTTGAGATTTCAAAGAGAGCAAATGCGCCCGTGAGTCTTGTGATCAAAGATCAATAGAAGTTTTTCATCAAGAACTGTTTTCTTGAACTGCTGCTGGAGCTATCATTTGACTGAGACAATTCTTCGCTGATTTGATCATCAAGACTAAGCCTTCTATACCCTTTCTTGTTACTTTTGTATTCGTTTGTATAGAAGTGATTGTATTGCAGTGACTGTGTTCATTCTTCATCTGTATTGAAATTTCTACTGCGTTCTTGAATTGCTTGGGTTGGTAATTCTGTTCTATATAGTGGGCTCTGTACAGGGTGCAACTTGTTGTGGGTTTCAGCAAGGGTCGTCGTGAAACACACTATGGGGTTCTGTGTAGTTTCCTGTTCTGTTGTGGGATCAGCATGGTCTACTGTGAGTTGTAGTGAGACGTTTTTGGGTTATACAGTGGGCTCTGTATAACGTTACTTGTTGTGGGTTTCAGCAAGGGAGTTCTTGAAGCACATAGTGGATTCTGTGGTGTTTCTTGTTCTGTTGTAGGTTCAGCAGGGGTTGGCTGCAGAGTGCAGTGTCGTCTTGTTGTAGGCAAGTGTTGTAAACTGGATCAGGTTGATCAGTTTAGTGAAATCCTTACTGTGTGTGAGGGATTGGACGTAGCCCGGTTGTTGGGTGAACCAGTATAAAAATCTACTTTGTCCTGATTCTTTCTTGCTCTCTCTTTACTGCTCTTTTCTGTTCTTGCTGATTTTTCTTGAATTTTCAGAATTAAGTGAATCTTGCTAATTGAATAACTTCATCATTTTCTGAAAGCATTTTTCAGTAACAACTTAAAATCATTTATTCCCTTTTTCACTCAGTCTAATCCAAACTGCTTTGAATCTGTTAATAACCAGTATATCAGTTTCATGTAAATTTGCAGTTTTGCAATTTGCTGGGTTTACTGCTTCTCAGTTTGTTTTTCCAGAAAATCAAATCTTTCACTGTATAAAACTGTTTTCAGAATCCATAATTGAACTATAATTGATTTAAGACTTAAACATCTTTTAATAAGTGTTTCTTTGATAAAAAGAATTTTATTTCTTGATTGATTCATTATAATTCGAACTGTTGATTGAATCACAGTTGATCAATTCATTCTGTGTGGTTAACTTCTATTCTGTTTCTATGTAGTAAATTAAATCGCTTCCGTACTTACATTTGAATTCTGATAAAACTGTTTAGTTTGCTGCTTTGTACTGAGACTAGATTGTATTCTGTTTACTGATTCATTCTGCTGCTTTGCTCAGTAAAGTTAATAAAGATCCAGTTTATTAAACGAATTTGAATTTTATTAAAAGGTCAACTAATTTTTTGGAAAAGATTTTGAAATCCAATTCACCCCCCCTCTTGTATTTCAACCAAAACAGTTTCTTTCAAATACCATGAACGAAATCGTAAAACTAAAATGTGGAAAAGAAAAGAAATGCAATAGAACATAAACCATAAACATCAAATGTAAAGAAAAAGTGAAAGACAAATATTAACAAAGACATGAAATTGAAACTCATAAAATCCAAAAGTATTCCCTTATGAACCTATTCAACTTCTCTTTATCATTACATATAAAGAATTCATTTAAGAACTCTCTAAATGATAAAGAACATGTGATTCATCAGTCTGTATTCACAATTTTCAAATATGGAAATGAAATTTATTAAGTGTGAATTGAAGGTGAATAAACCACAAGGAAATTCATTACTATAGAACAAGAACTAAGAAATTGTAATGGAAAATTCATAAGAAAAACAAAAAGATAATCAAATGCTATTAAGAAAAAGTGTGAAATGAGAAGAACAAGCAAATGAAGAGAAGAGTGCAAGAAAGAAAAACACAAAAAATGAATGGTAAACACCAAATTCTTATTCAACTTTGAAAATATAACAATAAGAGAAATTGAAAAACCAAAAACTGAATTAACTTTCTAATGAAATCCCACTTATTTATTTTGTTCTATGTTTGTTTATAGGCAATCAACATTAAAGTTTCTAAAGTTAAAGAAAACCACACATGTTCTCTCTCAATGCCTAAAGTCAAAGTGAGTTTAAGCCCACTAAATTCCACTTATGATGCTTTGAATTAAATTTCATAAAAACTCTTCTTAACTATTAACTTTAACTATTCAAAAGAAAATGTTGACTTTTGTTGTTTGATCATCTTCTTAACTTCTGTCTACTCAGCTGCTCTTTCTGTAAAACTTAATTTTTTTTCTTTCTTCCAAAATTTTCATTAAGGCTCTTAAATGAAAAAAAAAATAGCTGCATCAACTAATTCTTATAATTCTACATGAAAATCATAACAAAACCATGAATTAGACAAACTAAATAAAATATAAGTTATAAAATGTAATTTTTATGATGTTTTTGTAAAAACACTAATATTTTGAAGAAATACAAATCTAATCTAAAAACAACAAGTAAGAACAAAAAGAATCCTCAACGATGAAATTAGTCTAGAAAAATACTAAAAAAATTAAGGAGTTATCACTCTACAACCTCCCTTGGAAAGATCAATGTACCCCTAGGTATCAACCTCTTCTCTAGAGAATCCTACAATTTGGTCGCCATAAGGTTAGACCTCAGTCTCAGGTATGCAGTTTTTTGAAAGTCTTCCAATACATAACATTTACCAAACCCCCTTAGTCAACGAGGTTCTTCATTACTGCAATGTTTTAAAGTTTGACTATTATGACCATAGGGTCATCTGGTGTTGGATTGATGACTTTGAAATTGACATATGAAAAATTATCTGGGGCATCTTTTGTCTTATAGGGGATGTGACCATGTTCACGACCGGTACCACTCAAAGGCATTTCTTTCTGGCAAAGTCGGATGGATCTCCTCCTATAAACCCTCTAGCATTGGTGTTACTTACTCCTCAAGTTGCCTCTTATGATCTGTACCGGAGCACTGAGTCGGTCTCAGTTTGTCCTCATCTTCTCGGGGAGGTTTTCTTGTGCCTCTCGTTGATTATAATCTTGGTGGAGTCTTTCTCTTCACCCAAATGAACTCGGTGATAGGTGATGATCTTGTTGTACAAATCTCTGAAGGTGCTTGACTTGAGTTAACTCTTCAATCTTGTCCTTCAATGTCACACACTCATCGATGGTGTGTCCAAAATTACGATGATATCGACCATGTTTATTCGTGTCTGTGTTGCGCGGTGTCGATACCTTCCGAGGAGTTGGGATGAGGTCAGCTTTTAGAGTCTCCTCAAAGATCCTATTTCTCTCAACATTTAGCGATGTGCAATGAGGGAGCCTCAGTAATCAATTTTCCCTTAGCTTAGCAAACGGCTGTGGTCCATCCACCTTCTCCTTTTCCTTGATCCTATAAGATCCGCTCTCAACTCAGACCTGACTACAAACTTGTGAATTTCCTCCAACTGAAAAAACTTTGTTGCTTACCTTCTTAGTTCATCAAGGTCCATCTCTGTCTTCTTGCACAAGCTATTGCCAATGGTCTCGATCTTAACATGATGACCATGTGGTGAAAGGCCACCTCGGGATTGAGATTTCGGATCTATAGTGACAATTTTCCAAATCTCTCCATAAAGAGCTTCAATGACTCTCCCTTCTTTTTCATGATGTGGATGAGTGCTAGGGAGGTCATGTGGTGTGGTTGGCCTGTAGCGAATAGCATTCCATACTTTCCCACTAGAGTTTCAAAACTATCAATGGAGAATGGTGGCAATCAAGGTCAACCAACTTAATGTCACCCCCTTCAACAAAGTGGGGAAAACTAAAAAAAAAAACACTTCATCAGTCATTTACAGACTCATCTATGTCACATAAACATCTACATGTTCATTATAGTCAGTCATCTCATCATATCGGTCTATACTTAGGCCCTTCCATTGGACTGAGAGTTCAACATTCATGATCTTATCCATAGAGATGATGTTAGCCACTCTACCTACCAACTCCCTAAGCTCAAAACCATAGGTCGAAGAGGTTTGAATGAAGTGAATTGCGCTTACATAAGCCCTGTTTGGGATTCATATCAGTTGAATCCATTGATTGAGTGGAAAAGGGTCATAAGGATTCAAACCTTACTTTCAACGATTTATAAATAGGGGTGTAAACAAATCATTTGGACCACTTGTGTTATTACTTTGTTCGATATCCGACGTCTGAGAACCAAAGTAGTGGATAGGTGTAGAGAATTTTTTCTGGACCGAGGTAACATGTCTTCTTTGTCTAGTTTTTCTTAGTCTTCAGGTAACATTTTCTTTAAGGGATTCTGGGGGGTCAGTCAACATCTAGTGTGAGTGTGTATCGAGCTAATGTGCCTAACCAAGACAATAGTAGATAAGATAGCCGAGAGTGATCTATCTCTTAGGTCATGATATGAATAGGTGCACACCAAAGTGACCAACTACTTCTTAAAGTATCAATGGTCGTCTTTAGTCGAGTCCTATGCGATGAGCATTCCTATGTTTGCTAAAGATGTTGAGGAGGGTGTAGTGGGTCTTGAAAGGTGTATCGCCATTGACAATGCACATCATGGTTGAGAGGCTCATTGATCAAATTTTTTCTACATGTATCCCTGCTTGTTTAGGGACGTTCATGTCCACCTACCATTCAACGAGTTCACGATATATGTATTACGTACTCTGAACGTGACTTTGATATAGTTGCACCCAAACTCATGGGTTGCTCTCATAAGCCTTTCAGCTTATTTGTGAGATGTTGAATATTTGGTTGAGGTGCGGGAGGTACCTACAAAAGGTTCTCTGATGCTTAAATTAGTACTCAGTAATTAGAATGCTTAAGAATTGATTTGAAAATATACCTTTCATTTATAGCATTTATACTATTTATGAGTTGAAAACATGTTCAAGTGAGTCCAATATATTATTTTCTCAATTTTTAGATTATTATTATCAATACAAATCAACTTGAATGATTGTTTAATTATAATAATATTTAACTTGGTATTTGATAATCATTTTAATATCACCACATCCTTGATTAACCATCTTGACAAATATATTTGTCAACTTATACGCATTGTTGGTCGATTATCCTATCTACATACTTTATAGAAGGAAAGGAGAATAAAAATAGAACATATCAAAATGATAAAAATAGAAAATTTAAAACTTTATAAGAAAAAAAATAAAACAACTATTATTTATATTAATTTGTAGATTGAAATTTCTTATAGCAAGAAATTTATAGTATTCTTCACTTCTAAAAAATTTACATAAATTTAAATTATAAGAAACTTAGATATTTTTAAATGACAAATCTAACTCAAAGTAGATTGAAACAAAAAATAGATATAAACATGGGCAAATTTGTGAAGGTATAAATTTTTATTGCGTCGATTTAAACTAAAGAGAATTAATTATTAGGTAATATAATCCAACAGTGAATTAATTAAATTAGTTATCTATGACAATAATTAGTTATAATGATTTACCGTTGACATAAAAGAGAAAATAACTGGATCTTTATAAAAAATTATTACATATTAGATTACAAAATTGACTTGAAAGTTATTCACAAAGTTGTAAAGGATTTTTTTAACATTTTAAAATAATTAAGGAAATTAAGTATATATACAAAACAAATTTAATGTAATTTTAGAAATATTTGGATAGAAAATTTTAAGAGTGCAATTAATATTGTTAACATTGATCGAAAACTAAAAAAGTTTAATAAACTTTGTAGTAAAATAACTTTAATAGGTATTAGCTAAAATAATTATGATTATTAATTAAAAATAATTTCAATAATGTTAATCAAGAAAAAATAATTGAAATTTCTTTTGATAAACTTTCGTAAAAAAGTTTAATAAAAAGATAGTATAACTTTTTTATTATTAACCATTGTTTTAAATAAGTTTTTATGTTAAGTGATAATTGAAATATGCAATCAAATAAAACAGCAAGAGGGTATTTTAATCTTTTTGCTGATAGCACGGTAGTACGAAAGTGTAGATAGTAATCTATGGGTGGAGGAAGTAAAAACCTTCCAGAGTGGTTCATGCGAATCTAGCCCAACAATTTACAATGATAAGAAAAAGCACGTGACACTGAAAGCAGATAAACATAGTTTCAGTGATCATCATTCAGATCAGCCATGGCTACCTCATCCACCATCAACAACTTCCTCTCTTTCTTCTTACCCACAAAACCTCCGCCACCCTCAACGCCGCCGCCACTCCAATTCAACCCCATCGCTTCTTCTTCCGCCCACAAACCCCCACAACCCCTAATTGCCCAATATGACCCTTCTTCTCCTTCCCCTTCTCCTGCTTCTTCGTCATCTGAATTGTCCTCTGTGATATGCCCCTCCATGGCCTTCTCCAACACGCTCTTCTTCCAGTCACCCTACAACGTGCAGGTGGTGGTGGCCGAGGACGAGCCCGAGGAGCGCCTCCTCAACAGGTTCCGCAGAGAGGTGCTGAAGGCCGGCGTCATTCAGGAGTGTCGGCGGCGGAGGTACTTCGAGAACAAACAGGAAGAGAAGAAACGCAAGTCGCGTGAGGCTGCAAAACGGAACCGCAAAAGGTCGTCCCTTCCTTTTTCATTGCTGTATTTTCATTGCTGTAACAAGTGTTTGGTAGAATAGAAACACAACCTTAAAACTTGTTTTCTCCAAATTAGTTTGTGCATAATAAGATTATCCATTTGGATGGATAAGAGAGGGATAAACAAAAGTACCATAACCTGCTGTGGCCTACTAACTGTATGTATCTGTTCCTTTTTGGATGGATAACTCACACCAATGGCTATTCATGCTCATTGATTGTGAACTATGTAAATCTCCAAAGTATACAACACGGAGATACGGATATATTACATCTATATAAATTAACTATCAAAAAATTTTCAAAATTATCAAATATATAAATCGACTATCAAGATTTATTTATCAAGATTTATGTAGTTAAAAATTCAAATATAACAAAATATAAATTTAATTAATTTATTTAAAATAAATTTAAAAAAGTAAAAAAAAAACATATATAATTTAAAAATTCCTGATTATATATAGAATTTGATTCATACTTTATAATAAATTTATGAATTTTAAAAAATTATTGTATTAGTTTTTAAAATTGTGTTGGAATTGTGTTGAAATCGTCATATAAAAAATGTCTTTTGAACTGAAAATTTCATAAATAGTAGATTGTGAGGTTGGCTCAGACTTTTATTACTATGTGGGTTTTCATTTGAGGGGAGGGATAAATTTAAAGATCATGAAAGGTTTGGTATGTTAAAATTTGTTTGAAGGTTGGGACTTGAGTACTGCAATGGGGTTTTTGTTTTTAGTGTTTAGGGTTTACAAGGCCAGTGTTAAATATAACAGTTAGCTTTTGTGGTTTAGTTTTGTCTAGGGTGTCATTGGATAAGAAATTTGGTAGAACCATATCTCAAGATCTAGCTTGTAGTTGAGTTAAGACCTTATTAGAATTCCATATTTCCAATCGGAACTTGGCTTCTAATAGGGACCTAAATTATGGTTTTTTCTTCATTTTGTCATGTCATATTACCACTATTGACTAGTCTGGTTTTTTCTTTTTATGGTTGTAACTAAAGCGGACAAAACTTGTGGTATTAGTGCACGAAGTCTAAATTTTGTGAGAAGAGCAAGAATTCTATGAAATTCCCCCACCAGAGATACTTTAATTTAGGCAATGAAAGTGAAGTGTATGTCATGGTGCAATGGGGAGGTTTCTGCCTGAGTACCCTGTGACATACAGATCATGGGATTAAGTCTAGAAAATATACATTTTTCCTTCCTATGTACGCAGTGAGATTATATTCTCATGAACTAGACAGCCCTTTTCCTTTTCCTTTTCCTCAAGTGTCATGCATGTCTATTCATAAACCAATGAAACAGGGATTTTGTTTGAGAGAATGATGCTGACTTGTTCCTTTTCAATGTTTTCTGCGGTTGGTTGAATGGTGTAAATTTCTTTTGATTATTTGCTGTTTGTTGGCCTCAATAATGGAATTGCTGCTAAGGTGTTGGGAGTAGCTTTTGTGGTTAGACATATCCATTAGCAAATATTAGTTTAATTTTGATACTTTTTCTGCCTGACATCATTTTCAGACGCCCCATGTCCAAAACTGTAGCAAAAAAAAAACAGGATGTCCCAGCAACCAAGAGAGAAGACGAGGATAACTGGGATCTGCCTGAAGGAGACAGTCTGTATTAACGCTTTCATCCTCTGAGTTCTGTGTGTTTCTTTGATTTCACTGCATGTAAGTTTTGTTAAGTAGAATGTGCTTGTAGCTGGATTTTCTATTATGTAACTTGCTTATGTTGTGCATCCTTATTTAGTTCTGTTCTTGGTTCACTGTTTGGCAACCTGGCAAGGTAAAAAATAATTTTAAAAACTATGCAGTCGCTGGTAATGCCTTTCAAGAAAAATATTAGAAAGAACTTTTCTGAAGTTGATTACGCACTGGGATGTATATCTATTGTATTACTTAAGCAATTGAAAATTTTGAGCAAGTTAAAAGGATCATTTCATTAGTTTAGCTCACCAAGGTGATATCCTATTCTGTTATTTTTTTTTGTAGTTCACTGGAGAATCAGAATGAAATAATTATTTGTGGATACAAAAATTTAAAGTATTTTTTTTTTAAATTTTAATTTTAATTTTTTTCTACATCAATCTAGTTGGAAGTGCATGTTTTTTTAAATCAATACTTATTATTGCTTAGGGTTAAGGTTAATTTTAAGAGCCCAGTAGAGAATAGAAAAGATAAAAACACGGTAATTGCTTCTTGCACCCCTACACCACATTTGCTTTCTGCACCCATGACTTTTTTTGAAAATACTACCATTACTCTTGACACAATATTTTAAAGAAGGAGGACAGACTATTTTAAAGAAGGAGTTGTGGTGGTCGGACTGTTCCGAGTTGTGTGGTGGACGGTCCGTGGTGGTGCGGTGCAAAGCTTTTTGACGACTGGTGTTCTTGGTGATTGAAAGTCAGTGGAAAATCGGTTTTCGAAAATGGTTGAGAAATGAATTTTGGAAGCCAATGAGGGGTGTACGAAAATGTTTACAGGAAACATTTTATGTAATTGGCTTTTGACTTTTGGAAAACGTTTAATGGTGTCACACTATGGCTCCTGTAAGTCAGTGGCATTCACCTTCTTTCTAAGATCGATTCACCTTCTTTCTAAGATCCATTCTTCCTGCACCTTTTGTATTGACTTTCTTCACTTCCATAATTTTGACATATTTTTATTTTAATCTTAAAAAAAAAATAAAAAATAGTCTTTGTAGTAATTGTGATTTTTTTTTACGAATTGCACAAATCGTAATGTAATTAAAAAATATTATTGTTGCTGATTATACAACTTGTAATTATTTTTTATGTACTTTTTATATTGTAGGTTATATAAACTACAAATATAGATTTTTTTAAATGTATTGTGACTTGTATAAAGCAAAATATATTTAAAAAAAAATTTATATTACGAGTTGTATAATTAAAAAAAAAAATTATATTACTAGTTGTATAATCGACAATGCATTTATAAATTTATGAGGCGAGATAAGAGACTTTGATACTTGCAGATAATGAAGGATCATCCAGTTGGGATGATAATGACCCTTCAGTCTTCAAAATGAATGTTTTGACAGGAAGCACTCTAAGAGGAGAATACCAAATTACAAATGGTTATGGTTATGGCCAGATAAAGCTCCCAAAATCATGCAGGTAAAAATATCAGCTTGACAACACATCAAATTTTAATTTAATTTACGAGTGATAAAGCTATGAGGGCATGCAGATGCAGGATCACTGAAATAGGTATATCACTGAAGGTGATTTGAATTTCATGTCAGAAAATGGCTTAAATGGTGTGAGAATTCCCGTGGGGTGATGGATAGCTGAAGACCCAACACCACCAAAACCGTTTGTTGGCGGATCCTTGGAAATACTAGACAATGCCTTCACATGGGCAGAGTAAGACCATTTAAGGGATAGTGTCCTGTCAATTTCGTTACAATGTAAAGTTGGAAAAGCCACTTTGTCACTCTCTAATGTCATTGCAGAAAGTATGGAATTAAGGTAATTCTGGACCTGCATGCTGCTCCAGGCTCACAAAATGGAAAGCCACGTGGGACTACGGGTTATTAGATGGAAGAGATGAAAAAAAAAAAAAAAGAAATAATTATATTATCACAAAAATTAAACAATAGAATACTAGAAAAAAAAAACATTTTGCGTATTGAACTAAAATTTTATTTTAATATTATCATATACTTCAAATTTAATTAACCTACATACGTTAATAAGTTTAAAAGAAATTTTGATTTGATTTAAAATAATAAAAATACTTATAATATACCTTAGTTGACTGGTCTTAACTTTTTTAGCAATTCTTCAGTAATTATGCCAAACTCTTGTGCAGCTTCACGAATCATGACGCCACGAATTCCTGTAAAATAAGTTATTTTCCACTCCACAACTAAAATGAAAGCTTAAGAAGCAGTGGACTTAAGAAGCAGCATTACGTAATCTTTCCACATTTCATGCATTGGCTTGAAAAATAGAATTTCTGGAACAATTGAGGAAGATGTAATGATCCACACTTTTTATGCTGTCTCATAGACGTGTCTCATAGACGTGTTTCTTAGAGCGTTTTCAATGGATTTGAAAAGCTATGGTTTGAGAAGCAGAAGAAAGCACCTTGTACATAATTATCAAGAAGGATCCAGTTGTCAATTTTCATGTGCAGAATCTCCCTTCTGAAGAAGCTCATGCAATATGCCATCAATTGAACCTCCTCTTTTAGCAGAAAACTCACTAGTTGGAAGCAGATTAGCATTTACAGGCACAGAACCTTTTTTTTTCTGAGAACTTCAGCTTTAGCAAAAGCTATTTTTTCCTTGAATCTGTAGCCATGGACACCTACCCAGGCACAATATGATCAATCTAAAGAGAAGAGAGCAAGTACATTTATAATGCTTGTTATTAACTTTTTTATACCAAATTAGAAGTATATCTAAGGTGATTTTAAATAATTTTATATAATCAAGTTATAAATGTATTTGATGTGGTTTTAATTAATTTTATATAATTAAATTGGAAGTGTATTTAACATAATTTTAGTTAATGTTTCTATAATCAATTAGAAGTGTATACAAAGTGATTTTTAACAATTCTTTTATTATTGTTTTAGATCAATTAAATATTTTATTTTGTTTATATTTTAATATTCCTGGAGGTGCACCTAAAGTTAGTGTGACCATATTATATATATATATATATATATATATATATATATATATATATATATATATATATATATATATATATATATATATATATT
>Ga0099825_1002517_pt1 | contig 24354 bp, 14 predicted proteins | sample SiratroredBW_FD_76838 | JGI IMG/M metagenome (GOLD analysis project Ga0099825, IMG submission 76838) | Root nodule microbial communities of legume samples collected from California, USA - Siratro red BW | ecosystem: Host-associated > Plants > Roots > Nodule | place: USA: California | collected... | reverse complement strand
AATTTTTTATAAAAATTAAAAAAAAAAAAAAAAAACGCACACACACAGCTAGTTTGTCCTTGCAATACCCAAAGTTCAATTATCATAATTTCTTAAGTGAAAATTTCAATCTGTTTTTAATTAAGACCCGCACGTGGGACCAAGTCAGCATTTTGCGAGTATCATATAATGATTAAAACATGATCATCTTCTCGGATTAATTAAACATTTTAACATTTTATAAAAAGATTAAAAAAATATTTTGTCAAAAATGATTTAATATACAATTTTGTGAATGGTTGGTTGTAAAAAGATATTTTCTTATTAAACAAATATTGTACCAAAGAGAAAAAAAAAACTATAATGCTTCATAAATATAATCATTTTCAATGATAAAATGTATATTTATATGAACATTAAAAATGGTTCGTAAATTTATTGATACATATTTATTTTCTTCTCTTTTCGTTCTTCTACAGATCAATTTATGTTTACTTGTTTTTTTTTTTAGCTAAAAATGATTATTGTAACGACTAAACATAGCTAATTTTTTAAATTAGTGTAATTTTTTTGTAAAAATCTCAAAATTGTATATTATTTTTTTTGAATAAATCGTATTATTATTACATGATTTCATTCGATTATTAGATTTAATTTAAGATTATGTAAAGTTGTGAAAAAGAAAAAAAGATAATACAATTTTAATTAAATGAATGAAATCCTATAAAAGTACTATTTTAATTAACTTAATTAATTGATTAATTAAGATGATTAGACTATTGCAGGATTTGAGAGTGATTAATTCTTCCATATTTCTCTTTTTTTTTTATTCAAGTTGTATTGGGTCATTCACGTAACATTAATTCATAGTGATAAATAATGAATTAATTTGAATAGAATAATAATTAACTCTTGTAAAGAAAAGTTATTTCTTCATGAAGGAAAAAATATAAATAAGTTTGGAAATTTAATTTTTATTAAAGAAAAAAAAACAGAAGTAGTTTGGAAATTTTTATAAAATTACAACAATAATTATTTTTATGAAAGAAAAAATGAAAGTAGTTTTAAGAAGGAAAAAATCTAAATAAGTTTAAAAATTTTTATAAAAAAAGAAAAAGAACGTAAGTAATTTGGATTTTTTTATAAAATTACAACAATGATTATTTTTATAAAAGAGAAAAAAAAAGAGAAACTGGTTTTAGACAAAAATCTAAATAAGTTTTTAAAACTAACTAGTTTAATTTTCTCATTTTTTTTAAAAGTTTTAACCTTTTTTTTAATTCAAATAATTTAAATTTTCATTGTACAAAAATCATTTTTTTTTATTTATCTATCTTATATAATTTTTTTTCACAGCAGGTAACTTTTCTTAACAACAAGTAATCATTTTTTCATTCAAATCAATTTAACATTTATGTCAATTATTTAATAACAATTAATTTCAATCATCACATCATCATTAAAATTTTCAAAATGACTTCATCACTATGTATTAATTTTATCTACACAATCCATTACAATTTACAAAAACAAAAAAGGACCAATAAAAGTTAACACCATCTCACATAATCTTATAAATAGTGCAATGATGACATGATTTATTTGTGCAACTCTGCATTACTCACATCGGGCAGAAAAAAAAAGTGTATCATTTTAAAAATTTCAAAAAAAGAATTACACTGGTTTAGAAAATTTATCCTTAAACATATATTCAAACAAAACAGAAAAAAATTAAATTTGAAAAAAATATTATAAAAATTATTTTTTTATACCCAATATATTTTTATTCTACATTCTATAATAAAAAAAGAAAATTAAAGAATTTTTTTCTAGTCATGGAACACATTTATAGTCAAGGGAGGCTTACACTCTAATTAATGAAGTTCTTCTGGCGTGCGATCTTCTTGGGCCCTGTAGGCCCGTTTGTTTGATGCTGAATTTGGGCCACGAGGTCCACTATCACTATTAATTACAGACTTTTCTAACACGTTTATTGCTAGAACCTGAGTAAGATAAATCACTAAATAATTACACCTATAATATTTTATTTTATTTAAATAAAATTTAAAAAATAACGTGAAACGCATCATCGTATCAACCACGTTACTTCAATAATTTTAATAATTTAATGTTTGGATCATATTAAAGCCAGCTAACTAACTAAACATATCAGATCTGCTTTGATGCTTCCATATATTTTCCATCACAATGCAGCTAAACCCAAAAAGACACTGAAAAAAATGTACAAGTTAGATACCAGTTTAATAATTTTTGGTTGTGGAAAAAACTATCATATTAAAAATCACATCAATTAATTATTTCTTGGTGAACCCAACAGAAATTAAATTATCAGCATGAAAATTATATATGTATAGCTTTTTATTTACTGTATCCACAATATTCCTTTGGCAAGCTAATATTAAACTACACATATTTATCAGAGGAAGTTCTAGTATATATTTCTCTATCAGGACCCCCCAGATTTATTGTTACCTCGTTCTTTTCAATACAAGAATTTTAAAACAAAATGGAACCTTGTGCACTATATGGTCCACACTTCAATGAGTTTGAGGGTACATAAAGTATTCATCTGCATTCATTCACTAAGCTGAAGTTTAGACCATGGTTGATGAAAGTTGAAAATTTGGTGGTCCACACAAAACTATAGGAGCAGAGAACAAAGCATGAAAGCATAAGCAACAAGGAATGCTTTCAACATGAAAGATCAATCCCTCACCAAGAAACTTCTTCCATGTACACCCCATATTTTACTCCCCATACCTCTGCTACCTATAGTTCTTCTCTTCCTTTACTTTTACTCTCTTTCTATTGTTCCATCTCCACCAACTAAGCTTTCTCCTTCTTCTACTTCCACTCCTCTTCCTCCTTCTGCAGGTAAATATGTATGCATACATGCACGATTTTGTTTTGTCAAACTAAGTGAATTTTGTCTGCTAAATTAGCAACAAGTAGTGTGGTGTAAATATACTGTTAGTTTTTACGTCTTTATTGAGTTCATTCTTGTTTTGTAATATTGGCAGAAAAGGACTATGTTTGTGATGCTCCATGTGACTACTTTAATGGCAGATGGGTCCGTGACAAGAGAGGCCCTTTGTACAACGGTACAAGCTGTTCCACAATCAAAGAGAGCCAGAACTGTATCCTCAATGGGAGGCATGACTCCAGCTACCTTTACTGGAGATGGAAACCAAGTCAGTGCCATCTTCCAAGGTTTGAGCCCAACACTTTTCTTCAACTCATTAGCAACAAGCATGTTGCTTTTGTAGGGGACTCTCTGGCTAGGAACCAACTAGAGTCCCTTCTTTGCATGCTAGCCACTGCTTCAGCACCTAAACGTGTCCACCACAAAGGCTCTCGTCGCTGGCACTTTGCTTCACACAATGCAAGCTTGTCCCTCTACTGGTCCCCGTTTCTCGTGCAAGGGGTTCAAAGATCAAGCACAGGGCCACCTCATAACATACTGCATTTGGATCGTGTGAATGAGAAGTGGGCAAGGGATGTGGATCAAATGGACTTGATTGTGCTGTCGGTTGGAAATTGGTTTTTGGTTCCTTCAGTTTACTATGAGGGTGGTAAGGTTTTAGGTTGCTTAAACTGTGAGGGTTACACTGATATTGGTTTTTATGGTGCACTGAGAAAGGCTTTGAGGACTAGTCTTAATAGCATAATAGAGAAGAAAGTTGGTAAGGGAAATGGGATTGGTGTTATTGTGAGAACATTCTCACCTTCCCATTTTGAAGGTGATTGGGATAAGGAGGGTAGTTGTTCAAAGACTAGACCTTACAGAAAGGGTGAGATGAAACTTGGAGAAGTGGATGAAGAGATCAGAAGGATTGAGATGGAAGAAGTGGAAAATGCTAAGGCAAAAGGCAAAGAGATAGGAGGGTTTGGTTTGGAGGCACTTGATGTAACAAAATTATCATGGTTGAGACCAGATGGCCATCCAGGAGCTTATATGAATCATTTACCATTTGCTAATGGAGTTTCAAAACGTGTGCAGAATGATTGTGTTCATTGGTGCTTGCCAGGACCTATAGACTCCTGGAATGAGATCTTGGTGGAGATGATGAAAAAGTGGGAGAAATAGTCTAGAGTGCACAATCTCATTTTCTACTCTAATTCAATCTCACAAAGTAAAGTTTATACATTGAGATTATCTCTCTAGTCGATATGTATCTTTCCGATAAAATTTTCAATCTGATGCAATTTTAGTTGGTGGAATATTCTTTAAATGAAGAAAAAAGAAAATTGCAATTGGTAAGTCGTACATAGTTGCATGATTTTATTATTAAGGAATTTTACTCCTATTACACAATTTCAATTAATTGAAAATAAGTCTGGGACATCAAACGATTTCAGGATTAGTGTAATTACACACTACAACTCTTGTAAAATCATAGATAAAAATAACAATGATTGAGATGTTTAGGGGTTAATTAGATATGATTAATGTAATTGATATGTTAATTTTTAGACATGATTATTATTTAATGTGAATAATATTTATCCAAGTTAATGTATGCAAGTAATAATTAAAGTTTGGCATGTTGAAAGTGTAATATTTTTTTTAGTTATACAATTGTATTTTGGAGTAATTAGTAATGTAATGATACAGTTTCTTTATAAATTATTTCAAAATTTTGAATGAGATAATGTGATTGTTTAATAAAATTTATTTATTTTATTTATTGAGAAACATATTGAATTAGTTATTTGTTTGAAGATAATTACATAGTTTTGATAAAAATTATTTTAAAAATTTATCGTGTAAAATGTAATAAATTTAAAAGTGTGAATGATTATTAATGTTTTTGTTTGAGAAATTTGGATGGGTAGTGTATATACGAAGTGTTTATAAAAATTAAAATTAATTGGTAGTATAATTTTAGTTAAAGTAAAAAGTGTTTAGTTTGATATAAGAAAAATTAGTATCTTAAATTTTGATAGTAATGTTATATGAGTTTAGGAAATGTGATTACAAAAGGTCTATATTAATTAATTTATGTGTTAAGTTAAATTTAAGTATTTGAATTAATACATGTAATTGTATTTTAAATATAAATAAATTTAAAAATTAGAAAAAGTAAATAAAATAAATATTAAGTAAATAGTAAATAATATAGTATATAATTTTATTACTGTAATTATAATATGAAATAATTTATTTGTATGATTATATGTTATAAGATGGTCTTCGTCTTTATCGTTATAATTATGTAATTAAATATCCGACTAGAATGCTTCATTGTGAATCAATAATATTGTATTCCATCTTTTTAGTTCTATAATTGAAAAATATTAAATAATTCTCTTTTTAATAAAATATATTATAGATTATATAATCTAAACTGTAATAATATATTATGAATTGTATAATGCAAGATGTATTTTTATATCTAAAAATATATTAAAAATATATATTATATTGTATAATTTAAAATATACAAAAACCAAGAAATATATTTTAAATTGTGCAATTTAAAGTTATGCTGATTAAAACACAAAAATAAATATGTTGAACGAGAGTGGTGGGTCTTAGGAAGACAATGGTAATATAAGAGGGACTCTCCCGTACAAGCAAAGGGAGTAAGCGGGTGCACCGGAAGAAGAGAACTGGGAGAGAAATGAAAGGTAGACAAAATTTATCAGGGGTATTCTTGACATTTTACAGACCTCGCGGGGGTGCAGAATGAAGATGCCCGAAGTTAATGGCCCATTCGAAATGAATTTGAAACAGTCAATTCACTTCTCGTTTCTGCAACTTCTCCTCATTTCTATAAGGCTAAATATCAAGTTACTGTTATTATTATATATTTTATTTAACTTTAAAATTTTACTATATTACTCTATTATTTAATACTAAAAAATATATGTAAATATCATCCATTAACACCCTCATGGTTCAGAGACATTATTCCTAACTTATAAGTATATACTAATTTAATTTATTTTAATATTTATTAAAATTAGTATAGTTAAGTCAAAATTATTCTTACTTTTTAAAGATTACCATCATTTATATTAGCTAAATTGATAGTTACTTAAATTAATATTAAAATAAAAATTAGTAGCTTTCGGTTAAATTAATGCTACAACACTCTTATTAAAATTTAAAATTTGATGACAAAATAAATGAACCAAGTCGACTTTAAATTACTAATTAAAAACCAATTTAGACTCAGTAACAACTTAATGTGCACTTGCTTAAAGTTGCTTAAAGTCAGCCCAAAAATTAATCAGTACATACATGTAATATAAATTGGATCTCATTAACTCATAACAGAATCTAAACATTTTCTTGTAAAATATAAATGAATTAAAGCATTGCTTATTTTTTATTTTTTTTCCAGTTCGGATTCTTAGCTTTAGAACCCTGTCATAACATGTAATGATTGAGACACTAGTAATGTAGAAGTTCTATGAACTTTGAGCAGGGATTTCTTTGCTTTGGACCCAACAATTCAAATTATGTTGAGTTGAACTTTGATATATTGCATGTTATTGTATAACCTCAAGTCTTCTAAACATGAAAAACAATAGATGTTGATAGTTATCCAAACTGATAGGGAGAAACAAAGAGGATCCATCAAATTTTCTGCATTAGAAATCAGATTGTTAAGTTATAATGTTTGTGACATTTCTCTATCCATTTTGAAAGAAAAGAATAAACAAAACCATTCCTTGCTCTTATCCAATACAATCAACCAACAATATATGAGAAATATCTCAGTCTTCACTCCTTGGTTGGTTTTCCCAGTTCTTCATCATCTCCAAAAGAATCTCATTCCATGTGTCTATAGGTCCAGGCAAGCACCAATGAACACAATCATTCTGCACACGCTTTGCATTCCCATCAACAAATGGAGAAGGGTTCATATAAGGACCTGGATGGCCATCTGGTCTCAGAAATGCTAATTTGGTCACATCCAATGCCTCCAACCTTAACCTTCTTCTGGCTTTTCCTTTGGCTTCTTCCACTTCTTCAATCTCAATCTTTCTCATCTCAGCATCCATTCCTTCAAGTTGCTTCTCCTCATTTCTATAAGGCTTAGTCTTTGGACAAGCACCAGCCTTATCCCACTCTCCTTCAAAATGGTGTGGTGTAAATGTTGTCAGAATCACATCAATTCCATTGCCTCTATGTCCTCTCCTCTCAACTATGCTATTAAAGGTGGTCCTTAAGGCTTTTCTCAACACATCATAAAAACCAATCTCAGTGTGATTAAGGCCAGGACAGTAATGGCAACCTAAAACTGAATCTCCTTCATGGTAAACTGCTGGAGTCAAAAACCAATGCCCAAATGATAGCACAATCAAGTCCATTTGGTCCATGTCCCTTGCCCACCTCTCATCCACATGATCCAAGTACAAATTGTTATGAGGGTCACTGCTTGATTTTTCAATACCATGCACAAGAAAAGGGGACCAATACAAGGAAATGGTTGCATTCAATGAGGGAAAGTGCCACCTGCTGAACTGGTTTTCCTTTCCAGTTTTGTTGTTGTAGACAAGGTTAGGAGTTGAAGCAGTGGCTAACATGCAAAGAAGGGACTCTAATTGGTTCCTGGCCATAGAGTCCCCCACAAAAGCTACATGCTTGTTCTTAATGAGTTGGAGAAAAGTTTTTGGCTCAAACCTTGGAAGATTGCACTCAAAGGGCTTCCATCTCCACTGTAGATAGCCCAAGTCAGTCCTTCCATGTCTCATGCAGTTCCTGCCTTCTTTGATAGTACCACATGTTGTATCATTGTACAAAGGACCCCTGCTGTCACTAACCCATTCACCATTGAAATAGTCACATCTAGTCTCATCAGTTTTTTCCTTTTCTGCAAGGAAGAACAATTGAGTCTTGTAACACATCCCAAGTTGCTAATCATGTTTCAATTCAAGGCACAAAAACATCATTTTAGTTATAGTTAAGTTATATGGTGTTCTTTCCATGAAATCATCAATTGAGTTTCATCCCTAAATTTTTTAACTTCCACTTGTTATTCTTGTTTTTTTCTAAATACTAAGTCTTGTTATATAGATATTGATTCTTGTTTCATTATTTCAATTTATAAAATAGTCTGGTTATTTCCTATTTTCAAAAATTAGTACAGAAAACTAAAAAAAGTACATTGATTTTTTCTATGCAGACCTGTGAAAACAGAAAAACACAATTTAAAACAGGATAACAGTTTTGTGAATTAAAAGTAAAACTAGAAATTAAAAACAGAAACAAACATGTCCTAAAAAACTTTGTGCCAGTCTAACTATTTCAGTTGTGAATTAATATACATACATATACATAGTTAAGACGAAAATTTGAATAGATATTTAAAACATACAACAAGAAAAAGTGAGGACTTTACAAGTCAGAACAAAAACAAAAAATAACAATCTTATTGATTAAGAAGAAAGTGAGCATACCTGCATGAGAAGGTGGAGAAGCAGAGGCAGAAAGAGAAGAATGGTACGTGATGTTGTTGTTGGTGAAAAGGGGAAGACCAGGATTAGGAGATGAAGAAAAGGGTAGAGGGTAAAAGAATGAAATGGGAAGGAGGACACAAAGAGTCCATGGAAGAAGTCTCTTCATGAGGGAGAGGGATTTGTCCTTGTTGAACAAGTCAATAGTTCCCATGTTAAAAGCCTTCCTTCTTGCTTCAGCTTTTCCCCTTTTTTTGCGTTCCTTTTGCTGTATTCATCTGAGAAGAATGAAGAAAAACACTGTATTTTTTGTTTGTTGCATTGATCATGTGAAGTGAAAGTCAAAAGGAGGATAGGGACTGAGAAAAGAAGGTTTCTTGTGGTATTTGGTTATCGAAACACGTAGAGAGGTATTTGGTTATAAAAGCAAGTTTCTTATATAATCTTTTAATTTTTTTTTTAGTTTTTTTAACTGAGGCATTTTACTAATTTTAGTTTACAGGAAAAATATATCTTTTATTTTCTTTTGTTCTAGATTTTTTGTGCTGAGGAACTTGTCTAAATATAACTAAATCTATATGAAAAAGACTCAAAATAATTGGTTCTAAGATGTTAAAAATTGGTTATATTTTTGTTTTCTTTGTCTATGAAATTTCCTTTTTTTGTTTTAAAGCATTGTTGCCTTCTCTTTCAGCGTCTTGCCATTTCAGTTTCAAAGAATTAGATTATTGGATGATTTGTAGAAAGATGTTGGATACTTTAGTTGTTCACCTACTCTGAAGACTTTGAACTTTAAAATATTGAAAAACCAACTATGATAAACACCATTTGCGACCTCTCCAATAATTAAAAAGGTTGCTTTAAAGAAAGTTTGGATGTTTAAGAATTTTTATTTAGATGTTTTGTGCGCAAATAATTGAATGTGTTCTGACATATCAAAGGAGAGAAATTTCGTCTGTAATAGTGTAAGAAATCCTTCAATAACTAAGAACACCAAAGAATTTCCCTAAAATAAGAACGATGTCTATATTTTTCTGATCTGAATCACGGTTAACTAAAGGTAAAAATTTTTATGATAAAATAAATAATTTACTAACGAGAAATTCTATTTGTACAATACTTTTATATTTTTTAACAAGTAAAAAAAAAAAAAAAAAGAGAGATAGAAAAATATAAAATAATATAACGAAGGAGAGGTAAAAATATATATTATAAAATGGAAACAAACAATAATAGTTCGAAGTAAATATATTTGACTGGAATATTTAACAGAGATTGTTTGACAGATTCTACCTCACTTTTGAAGCCATTACAATACTTCTTCTCTGTGCCAATGGAAAAACTGAAAGCAATATAGCAAAAGAAAAAAAAACAAAATAGAAACACAATTAAATTATATATAAGTTGAAGGGAAAATGAAGGAAAAATTGTTAAACCTTAAGAAGGTTTCTGACAAGGGGTTAGTGAAAAAAGAAAGGACAAAAGATGGTAGGTTGTTGAATGGTATATTAATAGATGAGAAGAGAGCAGAAAGAAAGAGAACATGACTCTATGTTTATACAAAACCTAATAATCCCATTCATTAATCTTATTAATTGTATAACCAATTTCATAATAATATTTTTTTAAAAGAAATATGAATGCAAAAATAATGTAATTTTAAAATTCATTAATTTGAGCAGGGAAAGTTAGCCCTAAATGTCTTTCTTATATATAAAGATAGGACGTAGAATTTGAATCTATATTCAAGAAAAATTTGAATCTATATTTTTTAACTGCTTTTAAAAATATGAAAAAAAGCTGTTTTAGCAGAGTAGTTTTCAAGAACAATATGCGTTTTTCAATGTTAAAATCAAAAAATATGTTTGGCTTCTTTTAATCAAACACACCCTGGGTTCTTAAAATTGTTACAATAATTTTTAAACCAAACAAACAAAAATACAGCCAAACAATTTTAAGTGGATATGGTTATCTGAATCAAAATTAACTCATATTTTATGATGAATTAAATTAAGCTAAATTTTGAATTTCATAAAAAGAACTTCTCTTCTGCTATCTCTCTTTATGGTAAGACGAATAAAATTGTATCCACAATACTAAATATTTCATTTTAATATAAATATAGTATACTATCAGCTTAAATAGTATAATTAAATTCTATATTGACAATATATTGTATTTATTAGATTTTATTAAATTAAAAATTATTATCTAATCTAATATAAACTAAAACTATTTTCTTTGATATAAAATTATTCATAAAACATATTTAAAACAGGACATTTCCAATTTATATTAATATTAATAATAATGTGTGTGCATATATCTAATATCTCATATTTTTCACATAATAGGTATTTTATTATATAGAAATCCTACAATGAGTGTAAATATAAATCTCCATGCATTTATTAGAGTGCTTCAAAATATACCTCTCTATATCAGATTTAATAAAAACTTCTCCACAATGCCACCTACAAAATCATATGTTCAAGTGTAACAGACAATCACTCAGATTTAAAAATAAAATAAAACAAATACTATATAAAAACAAAAATAAGGATATAAAGGGGGAGAGTTTAAAAAAATGTATACTCATCGAATCAAATTTCTATCCCAACCAAACTACAAACATCATACTTTTATGATTTTCCTTTTCTGAATATACTATATCTCAATCAGCATTCCATATCATTCACAAACATTTATACTATATCATAACATACCAAAACATTCATTTAATTTAAATCAAATTCATCCAATTCATACTCAATAAAACAAGTAATCACAATATCTATAAAAAAACATTCAAACTAGGTTCTCTTACTTGTATGAAGTAGAGACCTTTAAAGAAGTTCTAAAAACCTAAAATCACTAGCAACCTAACCTAGCTTTTTGTTCAAGGTCAGACTACACTATTAGAACAATGGACTAACATAGACTTATTCTGATGTTTTAGAGGATACATGCAAAATACCCCTATCAAAAATGAAATTGACCTAAAACTAATTCTAAGAAAAATGAGAAAAAAAAAACTTACTCGATTTAAGAATGTAATTAAACACTCTAATGAACACTGAAAATTTAAGAGAGATATTTGATAGTCAATCTTATAAGAAAGGAAGACAAAGTTTAAGAAGAAAAGACAATGAAAAGAGAAAAAAACAGAAAGAGAAGACAATGAAAAAAGAAAAAAATCAGAAAGATGATTATTTTTGTAAGAATAAAACCCTAATATTGATTTATATTGAAAATCTAAAAGTTTTTCATTATCTGTATTAATTTTTATGGAAAGTTATTAATTTTTATGGAATCTAAAAGTTTTTAATTATCTATATTAATTTTTATGGAAAGTTATTAATTTTTATGGAAACTTGAAATTAATTTTCTAAAACAAGATGGCTGAGTCATAGTCCTTCCACCTCACCGTTGGAAAGTTTGACGCTTCTTTCTTTTAAGAGTAGAGACAGGAGTAGTGAATTTTATTAACTTTACATAAATATTAGACATTACAATTATCCTCAATATTTGATTCTTAAAATGCATTTATTTCTTTTCTGTTTTATAATATGTAATCCGTGATTTGTAGCCACAATTATAGTGATCTTATTAATCTCTTTTTATTATGTAGCATATGAATATATATATATATATATATATATATATATATATATCTCAGATGTGTGGGGTTCGGCACAAATAAATTCCTCCTCTGGTTTTAAATACTATATTCATTTCCTTGATGATTTTAGAACACATACTTCGATTTATCCTCTGAAACAGAAATCTAAAACTCTACTAGTTTTCATTCAATTTAAAAGTATGGCTGAAAATCCATTTAAAAAAAGGATCAAAATTCTACAATGTGAAGGTGGAGGAGAATACAAAAAATATTTTCAAAATTTGGCAAAAGATTGAGGATTCCAGTTGCGAATGTCTTGTCCATTCACATCTGCACACAATGTAAGGACTGGAGAAAACATATAGACACAAAGTGGAATTGGGATTAACAATGCTAAGCTGAAAAGCCATTACACTATTGGTGGGAGACATTTACAACTGCTGTTTACTTACTTCAGTAGTTGAAAACCAAACCTCTTATAATTTGTTGTTTCATAAGGAGCCAGAGTATAATTTTTAAGTCCTTTTTGGTGTGCATGCTATCCTTGTCTTAAGCATTACTACAAACATAAGTTCCAATAAGCTTGAACAATGTATATTTTAGTGGAATTAGGCTATCTTTGCCGAAGGTTTCTATTCTTTGGTGTGACAACTTAGGTGCACAGGCTTTAGTTTCAAATCCAGTTATGCATGCTAGATCAAATATCAAAGATCAAGTTTTACAAATCAAGTTATGGTTGCCTATGTTCCCATAATGACCAAATTGCAGATTACCTAACTAAGCCCCTGACTCAATGTCGGTGCAGTCATTTTAGAAGCAAACGTTGAGTGATTGATGCACCCACACGTTTGAGTGTGGAGTTAAGGAATGACCATATCAAATAAAGATATGCCATTGGCTCCTACAAATATCAACCTGGTGATTTGATTCTTAAATGCATTTACTTCTTTTCCGTTTTATAATATGTAATCCCTGATTTTGAAGCAACAGTATAGTGGTCTTATTAATCACTTTTTATTATCAAAGGTCTATGTATGTATCACATATCTGTGATCAATACACACAAAAATTTCTCCATCTTTACCTTTTTATATCTTTCACTCCTTCGCTACTCGTGCCATGTTTTTCATCATCTGCACTAAAATCTCACTCCATGTGTCTATAGGCCCTGGCAAACACCAATGCACACAATCATTCTGCACAACCTTTGGAACCCCTTTAGCAAATGGGAAAGGATTCATATAGGCACCAGGGTGGCCATCTGGTCTCAACAATGCTAACTTTGTTACATCAAGTACCTCCAACATAAACCCTCCTAATTGTTTGCCTCTTGCCTTAGCATTTTCCACTTCTTCCATCTCAATCCTTCTTATCTGAGCATCCTCCCCTTCAAGTTGCCTCTCCCCAATTCCATAAGGCTTGGTCTTTGAACAAGTACCCCCCTTATCCCAAGAACCTTCAAAATGAGAAGGTGAATATGTTGTTACAATCACAGAAACACCATTTCCTTTACCAATCTTCCTCTCAATTATGCTATTAAGAGCAGTCCTCAAAGCCCTTCTTATTGGACTACCAAAACCAATATCAACGCTGCAATTAGAAACAGGATGGCTCATGCACCCTAAAACTTTACCACCCTCATAGAAAACTGAAGGAACCAAAAACCAATGCCCAAAGGATAACACAATCATGTCCATTTGATCCATATCCCTTGCCCACCTCATATTAACACGATCCAAATACACAGTGTTATAAGGTGGCACCGGGAATTGTCTTTGAACACCTTCCACAAGAAATGGAGACCAATAGAAGGACAAGGTTGCGTTGTGAGAACGAAATAGCCACCAACGAGAACCTTGGTGGCGAACACGTTTTGGTTTTGAAACAGTAGATAACATGCAAAGAAGGGAGTCTAGGTGGTTCCTGGACAGAGAATCCCCAACAAAAGCCACATGGTTGTTGCTTATGAGTTGGAGAAAAGTGTTAGGATCAAACCTTGGAAGATGGCACTCACTTGGCTTCCATCTCCAGTAAAGGAACCCCGTATCAGGTCTTCCATTGGATTTACAGTTCTGGTTTTGATAAATTTTAGCACAGGTGGTACCATTATACAAAGGGCCTCTTTTGGTAGGAACCCACTTGCCATTGGAGTAATCACATAGCTTCTCATATACTGCCAATAGAAAAAATATATATATCATTACTTAAATTGCGTAAGCAGAAGACGAACTGGTGCAAAATTCACAAGCAAGCAAGTTTATAAATAATATTAAATACTTAACATACTTTCATTTTCTGTAATGTGTCAAATTGTCACTCTTTACCTCCTTTTCTATTCCACCTTTCTCTCCTTTTTTTACCACACGGGGCTTGAGCAACCTTGTGTCTCAAGTCATTGTTCTTACAATGAAGTTTGCTTATAAAACCTTTATCATTTCTCTTTCTAGCTCTTCTTTCTGCCTATTCCTCTCTTCTTTTCACCACAATTCTCCACAACCTCTATCACTACTTATATATCATCACCAATCATAAAAGCTAAACTGACATTGTAATTTTATCACAATCTTTGATATTGCTCCAAATTAGGGACAAACACTGATGTAATTAACCATAATTGCAGTCTTCAGTTTTTGACATTACAAGAAATCATATAGATAAATATAACTGATGTAACTGAATCACTGTCCTTTTATGATTGCAGAAACCTCAGAAACTTGATGCTAACCAAAATCAAAGCTACTAATTAACTGTTTTATTAAAATGATAAATAGTTTTAACGAGACAAAATTACGCAGCAATGCATATATAGATGTATACCTGGAGGTGTAGGAGCGGAGAGAGAAGAGTGGTTGGTGGTGGAAACGAATTGAGGAAGGTGAGAGGGTTGAGAAGAAGTGAAAGAGAAAGAGTAAAAGTAAACACAAAAGCAAAGCAACCCAATGGGTAGAGCACAGGAAACAGAAAGAAGATGTTTCATGCTTACACTCCTTTGTCTTTTTTGTTTTGTGAACGTTTCTTCACGTAAAAACACGTCCTAGGATATACATGTCCCAGGATTTGACTCTAGTCTATGTCGATTCCTCTTCCAATTTCGTCAACAGCTTATATTACTAAATTTTAAAATAGGTATTTAAAAAATATTTTTTAATTCTTTTATATATTTAATAAAATATAATACGTGAAAAACTAAAATTGTATAAGTAAGAATTAAAGTTTTAATATAATGCATAATAAATAAAAAATATAATATTAATTCACTTTCGATCCTCATACGTTAAAAACAAGTTTTCAAATTTTAATATTATTTTTATTATCAATTCCGAATTTTAGCCTAATATATGATAAATTAAAAAATTTAATTTAATATTTTCTTTTTGATTAAATGATTTTACTTTAATTAGTTGAGTGTAACTTTTTGATACAATATAAGATAAACTTATTTTTAACCCAACTAAAACAAGTGTTTAAACAACCCAAGACGTGAATCAAATTGTACGCTATCCTATTAATTAATCTGAACTATAAAAGGGAAGGGAATTATTTCTACCTCTGTCATTTATCTTCCTTAAATGAGAAAGAGAAATAGATGCTTCAGAATTACTTTATTAGAAAATATGCTTTTATAGAATGTTTTTAATACCAAGATATCGTAATTTTTGAAAATTATGATTATTTGAAATAATTAAATTTTATTTGATTAGTTCATATTGTAGCTGGAACTAATATGTTAATTTTATTAAAATGTTTATTTATTAACGTATTAAATTATTTAATAAGAGTGGGCTAATATTTTTATTGAAATTTTTATTTTAATTCGAAAAAGTTAGTTTTTCTGCTTTCATAAAAGAAAATTAAACCTGCCTAAAAACATTTGTCTTTTAGAAGTTACAATCAAACAAAGCTAACATAATTTTTTAGTCTTAAATTTATGGAGAACTAAAAACAAAATTCTTTTAACAAACATTTCCGAAGACTAATTTGATCGTTTCTTATATATATATATATATATATATATATATATATATATATATATATATATATATATATACTAACATTTTGGGCGGTTTTTGCTCAATCTAATTCCTATATTTTATTTGGGTAAAAAGTCGTAAGCATATTATTTTTACAATGTTATATAATGCTGATTAAAAAAATACTATTACGTAATAGTATAAAAAATTGTCAATAATATTGTTTCAAGTGAGAACGGCTGAGATGAAACGAAAGAACTATTAGTATTGGATGAGTATCTATGGATCTACTAAAGCATTCCAATAATCAGCTCAATCCTTATCAAATATATGAAATTAAAAAGACAGTAGTAATCATACCTGTAGACGATGTTTTTCTATTTATAGGAATGATATTAGAACTAATTCATTGTTCATTGGACCTATCTTTAAGTCCATTTTAGTGAGCTCTATTAGGGATTTAAGCTTGTTAATTAACTTCATTAATCTTATTTTGGGGTTTGACATCTGAGCGAGTTTTGCTAGTTGGCCTCCCTTACTCAATGGCTTAGATAGGCTCTCTAGTTGGTCTATTCTCAGCCTATAGTACATAGGCCTCTTAAGACTCAAGTGACTTAAACTTAGTGGGTTATGAAGAGGCTTAATGAGGGTGTCTCATATATACGGTGCGTGGGTCTTGAATTCTTCACATGTGTAAGTTGGATCCTTGGGAGTAAAGGTTCATTTGATCTTGGATTGGATGGATCCTACATTGTAGATCGTGTGGCACGTCAAATATCAGGTCGAGTAGCTTATAAATAGGGTCTTCATCGACACTAGGCCACAACACTCTTCTCCTTTTCTTCTCAGAGTCAAACCTTCTCGTACTTCTCGTCTTGGTTCGCTTATCTAGGTATTTTCTTCTTCCTCTTCTCAATTATCATGTCGAGTAGCTTTGGTCCAGATTTTTCGGGTTCGTCAAATTGAGGGTCGAGACTGAAGATAGTCGAAGCTATTTCATTGAGCTCACAAGAAAGTTCTTTTGAGATTACTTTTCTCCTTTCTAGTATTCCCATAGATGAGATTGTTGGAGGAGAGGGTAACATACCAAGGATTCAAGAGGTGAATAAAACCCTTTAGTTGAGTCAGGTATGAGTGGGTTGATTACAAGGTATAGAAAGAGTTCTCAATTTTTAAGACTCACGAAAACTTAGTTGATTTTGCTAATGTTGTTAGTATATTGGAGAGTTGGAGTGATGATGACATTGTAAATATTAAATGTGTGTCATGGCCGAAGAGGAGCCAATGAAGATTTTTTCTATTTTTATACTTTACTGATTTTCACTTAATACAAAGAAAAAACATTTAATTTTAATTAGTTAAAAAAATAGGATAGAAGAAAAAGTAGATTTATTTCTTTTGTAAAGAGAAATATGAATAATATATTATTATATTTTATGAAATAATGCTAGCTTAATTTTATGTATTATTTTTCATGATATTTTTTTGAAAGTATTCCTCTTTATTATATAATAATTAAATTACTAGATTTTTCTCTTTTTTAATTATTTATAAGTAAAGTATTTATGCTTTCCAAATTAATAAAATTTGGTCCAATGATCCAGTTATTACTATTTTTCTACATAAGTTCAGGTTAGATATTTCACTCTTAACAAAAAATATTTAATAATTTTTATTTTTGAAGAATAAAAATGCAAAATCTAATAAGCAACAATTTCAAAATTTATAATATAATATTTATCAACACCAAATTTCATTCGAGCAAATAAAATTATTTTAAAATGAAAAAATGTGTTATTTAATTTTTATCACCTTTTGTTTAAGAAATAAAATAATAAAAAAAGTTTTGACTTCATTTTATTGAATAAATAATAATAATAAAAATAATAAAATAATAAAATAGGATTTGTAAAAAGAAAAGAAAAAAGAAAAAAAACAAAGTAAAATTAAAAAAGAAAGGAAAAATAATAATAAATAAAATAGGGAAATAAAATAAATAGTAATAAATAAAATAAAAAATGGAAAGTATAGAAAAATAAACAGAAAAAAAAGTGTTGGGTCTACTTTAAAATAAACTACAGAAATTAATAGAAAAAGAGAGAATAAAAATTGAAAGAAGTCCAATCCATTAAGAGATTTAGTCAAAAAAAAAAAAATAAAGCCCAATCTAATAAGAGGTTCATTTAAAAAAAATAAAGAAAATCGATTTGCAGTCCATTAAAAGTAAAAAAGAAAAAATAAAATTATTATTTGTATCTATCCCTATTAAAGTTCTGTCTTATTAGACTTTCTCTCTCTTTCTGTTTAACCTTTTGTGGGACTCATTTTTGCACCAATAATTATTATAAATTAAATTTAAAAAAAAAAGAGTTAGAAATTTGAATGGATGACTATTGGAGCTGATCAATTTTGTAACTTATGATTAATTATTCTTTGCAAATAATTGTAATAATGGGTGATTATTCTCATACAAATATTTCTGATTGATAGTGATTTATTCTCTAGTTTAAACACTTTAAATTGAAATTATTTAATTGATTAATGGGAGATTACGAGCTATAAATAGGTATCCAAATCAGAAAGTTTTCTATATAGAGTTTTCTTTTTACACACAGACACAAACAGTTCTTTTTACACAATTTTTCATTATTTGCTACACATTCTAAATATACACAGTTTGTAGTAGATTCTAAGGAACTAATTATAATCAAGGAAATAATCTTCAACTTTTATGTGTTTTGCATAATATTAAATGAAATAGCAATGGATAGGATGTAAACAATTAATTTTGTTTTTATTTTTATTTATTTATTTATTATTATTTTATTTTATTGAGTTGTTACTTAGAGATTGTTGCTTTTTGCACATTAAAAGATTGTTGCTCCTGTCACAATCTCCATCTCAGTCATACCAAAACATTCCTAAACATGAAATTAACAATAAATATTTAAATAAAATCATTGAGTACTTATCCACCCTCAATCCCCAACCAAATCAAGAGGTTGTTACTCCTGTCACAATATAATGATATAAACTTGAAATGATATCAAGGGAAAGAATTTTGAACAATTATAAACATGTCATTTGTGATCAAATAATATAAACTTATATATTGATAGTAAAAAAATGACAGGTAATAATGTATGATAGAGGATTGTTAGAAACAAAAGGCATAGGAACATTATTCACAAGGATCATTAACCTCTCTCCTTCCATTCTTCCTGCTCTTTAACCTTTTTTTCCCTCTCTCTCCATTCTTCCTATTCTTTAACCTTTTTTTCCTGTCATGTACAATTTCCTTAGTGTGTTATATCATATAACTAATAAGATAAGAGAATAAGATGTTTATTATTTTAAAAATATTTAGTCAAATGTTTTTAACCTATCTTGTTTAATTATTTATTGTCATTTAATTTAATATATATATATATATTTTGCTGAAAATCGAGAGAAAAAAACATCAGAGAGGTCAAACAAAAATGAGACAAGAGTCTACATAAGGAAATGACAATACCTTCAACCCCAAACTTTAAGGCATTGGGTTTGTGAGTTTTTTTTATATGTTGCTCAACTTATTCATTTTTACTCTATGGGACTTAGACTCACACTTGAATACCCAATAAATAATTATTTATAATAAATATTCAAAATTTGATAAAGTTGTACTTGAATATATGACTTTACAGAGTAACTCCAAGTGAAAAATTTTTATTAAGTATGGTAAAATTAATTTTAACATTTCTAATATAAAATAAAAATAATAATAAAATTGTAAAAGTGACATGTATAGGTGATATTGCTTTTTTTTATATTAAAATATTTTACATTATATTAAATTATTTTGTATTATATTTGTTCTATTTTTTATTTTTGTTTCTTTTACATGATAAAAATACAAACAAAAATATCAATTTAAATAGATAAGAGTATAAAATTTTCAAAATCCATTCTATAAGTTATTTTAGAATAGCAAGGAGAGAAGATTAAACTATAATCAAATGAGGTAATATTGTTTACCTTTCTCATCTTTTATTCAATGTTAAACTTTGATTCACAGTTAAATTCATAACACTCTAATTAATATGTTTCCAATATATATAAATATTATATATATATATATATATATATATATATATCAATTTTCATTTTATTATTACCTCTTAAATATAATTAAATTTACAATAAGAATATATTAAAAAATGATAACAAAAATTCTCAATATGATCTAGACGTGTATCAACGACGTTTATTGTTCTTTTATCCAAATGTTTACTTTTTATGAGTATCCAAATTGCTTGAGATGTATCAATTCTTTATTACCACCAATTTCTACCATGTCTAAATGAAGAACTACACCAGAGTATCTAAAAACTTGTTCAAAACTCAATTAGCATTTTGTTAATGTTGGCTAAATTTTGTGATGTGTTAACACGGACTATAGTTAATTTGTGAAGTGTTAGCATGCTCAAATTCACCACAATGTAACAAAATGGACTATTATATGTGAATGTGGACATATCACAAAAATGTCATTAACAATTAGATCAAGTTCATATCCAAAACACTTATTTATCAAATGACATGAACCAATAATTCAATTAATTAATAATTAAAAAATGCAAAGTAAAAAAAATTGAAAACATTTAATAATCTACAATTAAAAATGATAAACTATTTTACTTACCCTCAAATCCATTTTATTAGAGGGAAAATAAGAAAGAAAAGCGATATTGACCTTCTTCATTTTCTTCAAATTTCTAAATCAAATAAAGCTAAAATAAGTACTTTTCTTCATAAAACCTTATACTTTTAGGGCAAGCCTTATTGGGTTTCTGTTACACTGAGAAAGAAGGAAAAGAAATGCAGTAGTAGACGGTGAACAGTAAAATATAATTACTTGTTTATTATTCATGTACAAAGATAGAATATACAAGCATTCTTCCTGTAACTCCATATTTTCTATATTTTCTTTCTGCACTTCATAGATTAGTAAAATGATCACTATATTTTTAATAAAAAATAAATTAATTTCATTTTTTTATATTTTGAATTGTATAATTTAAAATTAAAAAATATATATTTTAGATTATATAATTTAGAATATAAAAAAAATTGTATTTTTATTATATGATTTGAAATAAAAAAAATTATATTTTAAATTGTATAATCTAAAATATAAAAAATATATTTTAGATTGTATAATTTAAAATAAAAATATATATTTTGAATTGTATAATCTAAAGTATAAAAATTATATAATTCAAAATTAAAAAAGTTGTATTCCAAATTAATTTGAAATATAAAAATAAATTTGTATTCTGAACTGTAGAATCTAAAAGATAATTTTTATATTTTAAACTGTAGAATCTGAAAAGATCAGTGCAGGACAACTCATTGAGGTGCAGGAAAAAAGGCGTCCATAATATATACACCAAATGAAAAAAAAATATTGTCAAACAAAACAGGCCCAAGAAAAAATGAAACAGCAGAAAAGGAACGAAGCCCAATAAGAGAAGAATTGTGCCAAATATTAAATGAAATATAAAGTTTTGTTTCTAAAAGTTTCTTCTCATTATAATGTCATTTGCTTAATCATGTAATTATTTTCTTTTGTTCTATTTTGTTTTTTTGTGGTTTAAAGTTTTGATGTAACTTAATTTAAGTTGTAAGAAATTTGAATTTATTACTAACTTTGTCATAAATTTTGTTTTTGTTAACTGTACAAACCTCTAACATACTTGGTTTTTCAAAGTTCAGAGAAATATTATTTAATTAACAAAAAATTTTGAATTTATAATTTGTGAACTTATTTGGAAAAAAGAAAAGGATGTTTTAGCCTTAAATATGACAGGAAGTTGCAACATCACTATTTTCTTGTTTTAATTGGCAGGAGTGGTGTTCTAATCTCTAATTATTTTTATGATGAATTTATTTAATTATTATTTATTTTTTAAGTGTGTTCTGTCTGTTAAGTAAAAGAAAACCATTCATGAGATTATAAGGATATTTTTACAAGTTGGGTTGTGTTGTAATACACAAATGATATTTTAGTGTTTTATACTTTAAGGATTTAGAATTTATTTATTGGTCATACAGAATATTTTAACCAGTTTTGAAATGACATCCTATCTTAGTCTCAACTTTTATAAAAGCAAGTTAAGTAGGTTATAAATATGAGAGAATAAAATGGATGGTTGATAATTTTAATTGCAAGAAAATGAACGTTCTTTTCACATACTACATCATATAAGGACGACCCAGTTCTAGAAACTGGTGATTACAAAAGTATAAGGGAGATTGGATGAAAGGAAAATGAATTTTTTTGAAAGTAGGATAACATTAATGAAATATGTTAATAGAACATTTCCTTTATATTACTTATCCCTCTTCAAAATACTCCCAAAAGTGGAAAAAGTCACTTAGGAAAATTTAATCTGGACAAATTTTCTCTAGGGGTGGAGACATTATGCTAGAAAAATTATTTGCATAAAGTGAAACAACACGTTGAAACCAAAAGACGAATTAGAAATTAGAGATCTAAAACTATTTAATATGACATTATTAGGAAAACTATAGCAGAAAATGTGTAAATAAAATAAAAATATATGAAAAAATATTTTAAAATCAAAATATAGAGTTTAGAGGAATATTAATAAAAGGAGAGATAATAAAATAGACTCCTGGTAATAGAGAGATATAAAAAAATATGAGAAGAGAAAGCAAAAGACAATTGGTTTGATAGAACATCTCTTGCAAAATAGGTTCAAACTATAACATAAAATTTTGAAAGGAATTGCTAGCTAGGAGATTATTATTAAGAGTATGTTTCGATAAGAGGGTGGATTTAAAATATGAAATGAAAATGTGTGGAAAATTTGGTTGTTTGGATTAAGGGAAAAATAGTAAAATTTGAGTGAAAAGTTTATAAAAGTTTGTGAGTGATGTGATGTGTGTAATTGATAAAATAATTTTTTAATAGATGAAATTATAGTTTAAATTAATTTAAAATTAAAAATAATTGATTTGTTGTTTGTGATTAATAAATTATTATTATTTTTATTGATAAAGTTATAAGATTATTAATTATTCTAAAATAAAATAAAATTAATAATAATATTATTATTATTATTTTATAAAATTTATTTCTAATAATATTATAATTTCCATTAATATTTTTTATTAATATTATTCTTTTATAATTTTATTAAATTTATTATTATTTTAGTAATTATTAATATTATTATGATATATTATACAATTAAATTAATTTTTATAAATTTATTTTAATTATTATTATAATTTTATTATTATTTTTATAATCTCATTAAAAATTGATATTATTATTAATAATTATTATTATTATATTATATAATTAATTATATTTATTTTATTATTATATAAATATTAATAATGAAATAAATTTTGTAAGTAAAATGTTTGAAAAAAGCAAACCCTTCCTCTTCCCTCCAAATCTTTGCTGTCTGAAAAGAAAATTTTCAAAAAAAGTTTACCTCGTATTTTGTTTTTCAATTATATTTTTGTTCTCGATTTTATAACTTTTTACTCTGTTGATCCGTCGTCGCGGCAAATTCTTGCCTAGATCCAATCAGACTATAAAAGAAATATTATCTAAATTGTATTCTAACTCCACATAGAAGGATGTTAGACTAAGAGAGGTAGGAGAATGACAAATTTCTCAAACTGGTGTAATTTTTATCTGAAATTCTCAAAATGGTATATTTTTTTTATTTATTTCTGAATATGGGAAAATCGGGTCTAAAATTCTCAAAATGGTATATTTATTTATTTATTTCTGGATATAGGTAAATGAGCCTGCTAGACACAGACACGATATCAATGTGAAGAAATAAATGAAATCATGAAAAGATAACAAAATTTTAGTTTACTAGAGGAAATGGTGCAATCAAGATTTGAATTAATGAATTAATTGAAATTGTCAGAATATTGCACACTGATTTTATGGTATTCTCCACCTATTCCTCTTCTTCTATTTTTGGCAAGTGTGTTGTATTACTACTGTGTAATTAAAATAAATGTAAAGTTACAAAGTTATTTTATTTATTAATAAATATGTAATGGTTGAAATAAAAATCATGTCAGTATGAGATTTATATATTGAATTAAATTAAGAGTAAGTTTGATATTGAAAAGAAAAATAAAATTAAAATTTAATAATAAAATATATTTAGCAAACTTAAGTATAAGTTGGATATTTGAATTTAGTTACTAATATAGAAATAATTTAAAATAAAATTGAAATTTAACAATAAATTTAGAAAGAAAAATTTGAAAATATTATATAATTTTTTAAATAAATTTATTGTTAGTTTT
>Ga0099825_1002516_pt1 | contig 24357 bp, 9 predicted proteins | sample SiratroredBW_FD_76838 | JGI IMG/M metagenome (GOLD analysis project Ga0099825, IMG submission 76838) | Root nodule microbial communities of legume samples collected from California, USA - Siratro red BW | ecosystem: Host-associated > Plants > Roots > Nodule | place: USA: California | collected... | reverse complement strand
CCATTCAATTACCTTATTTTCAAACATAAACTTTCAAAAATACAAATCAAAACAACCAACAATCTTATCATCAAAGAACTACGTAACCCTGATTCTCCACTCTTAAATGGAGATACGTAGGAGTAAGGTCAAACCTTGTCGGGCTCCCTAAAACCAAAAAAAATATATTTTGTTTGTTTTATTTTAATCCCTTTCTTGGGAAAATAAATATTTTAAATAATCACACTCAGATTACTTATTTAATTAAAGGTACCGTCTTAGGACGGGCGTTGTGGGGGTGCTAACACCTTCCCCACACGTAACCGACTCCCAAACTCTAAATCCGGTTTTGTGAACTTGCCTTATCTTGTTTTTGGTTTTCCATAGTTTTTCCTAAAAAACTATGGTGGCGACTCCTCTGTTTTGAAAATTAAAAAAAAAACTATATATTTTTGTTCACCGTCCCCGTCGTGACCCCGGTTGCGACAATTATCATTATTTTTTCTACTTTTCAAAAAATAAACAAATTATCTAATTACTATTTTAGAACATTAACCAAATAGAGCCTATAAAATAAAAAGGATGAGCATAACAATTCAAAAAGAAAATGCATCAATTATTAGACAATCAGCATTTAATTGAAAATCATCAGCATTTAATCGCTATTAAGCAAAAAATCGTTTGCAATTAATCAGAATAATAATGAGATCAACTATTCAAAAATTAATCATGAGCATAACAATTAAAAAAAATGCATCAATTATTAGACAATCAACATTTATTTTCAATTAATTTTCGTATCATTAATGGGCATTAGAAAAGGCAAGCAAAGAGAGGATATGACATGGCAACACTTTAATGAGAATTTTATTTTTATTATTATTATTTTTTTAACAAATTTTTAATAGATTGATTTTCTTTACTTTTTTTTTCTTTTCTTACGAATTTTATTTTAACTTTATTCATAAAATAGAATGGAACCAAAACTCTTTTTTTTATTTAAATAATAACACACATTTTTATTTTAATTTTATTTGTCCGGACGAAATTGGTTGTTGACACATAGCCTTTCCTATTGGCCCCAGCCTTATGAAAACCTAAAAAGTGTTCTTTTTGTCAAATTATGGTGTACACAATTCACACCAAACTAGTTATCACACACTTTTCATATTTGATTGGCAACATTGCACATAAAAAAACAAAATGGCTCACACTTTCAACATTGGAATTACAGAAAACACACATGGACTCTCAATAGGAATTTCTACTCTATGAAGTTTGTATCTAGTTGGCAATTTAATATGAGAAACTTTCCAACCACACATCTAAGAGTAGGGTGAGCTCTTTACTTACTATAACATTCAGAATACCTCTTCATTGTCATCAGAGTTTAGCATTCTCTATCTTACTATAGGCAACCTTCAACGTGTATTCTTTTACATACCTTGTATTTATCCTTTATGGTTTCCTTTGAAAATGACATTTCCTCCTTTTCTTTTAGTCAAATCTAGGAACATAGAATGCAAGACCCCTAGCTAAGGGACCAACCACTACGACAATGTCAGGGAAGATACAAGAAGATTGAGCCTCAACTAATCTCAGTAGGATCAAGCTATTATCATCATGGATCTAGCCCTAGCCTATGACATATTGTATAGAGTAGAGTATGATAGTTTTGGACCTTGTATTTGGGCCAAGTAGTGTAGCATATTTAGGCAAGTAGTATAGGATTTTGGGCTTGTATTTAGGCCGTGAGTATATTAACGTTAGAAGAGTCTAACTAGGTTTCTAACTGAGTTCCCACAAACCCAAGAGAAACCCTAAGCCGACATTTACACATGGAAGAGTTCATGCTTCTTGCATTTTAAGCACATGATGTGGGAAGCGTAAGTGGACAAGTGACAAAATAGATTTTGTAAATATTTTAAAATAGATTTTAATAATTTAATTAATGTTATTTATTTATCATTTGTATTTAAATTAAATATTAAATAACCTGACATACATATTTGATTTAAAAATAAATTGTTGAAGTAAACATTAACCAAGTATGAACACTCAATTAATTTTGACAAACAAATAATAATGAAAAAGAAATTGATAGGTGTCAAACAAACTATGCATATAATATCCAATAATGAGATTACGTTGAAAATGTTAGCACCAAGAGTTGCTAAAGGATTTGATGAAATCAACAAGTGAATGAAGTTTAAGGAATCATAAAGATTGCAAAGAGAATCATGAAGATGATTGAAGATTTTGGTCCTAGACCTAGGCTTTGTGGGTGTGTGTATGAGTTTTTGCTCTTGATATAAAATCATATGTTGCATGTTTCATAATTCAAGGTAAGCTCCAAAGTTATCTTGGTTAATCAAATTAATCAAAGTTTTTTAATAAAAGTGAAAATTAATAAATTGGTTTTATTTTGGACTTAATAAAGTTTAGTCACAGAGAAATTCAATTGATTGAATAGTTATTACAATCGATTGAAGTTTTAACAGATTTAAAACAATTTTCTTATATAAAGGAGATGCACGTGATTTTCAGATATAGAATTCATTCAGTGTAAACCTTGTAAAATCTCTAGAGAGAAAATCGTGCAAAACACTTTGAGAGCTTTTGACAAATCATTTCTTCTCAAGAGCACTAATCTTGGAGCGTTACTTTGATAGTGAATCTATGTAACAGTGATCTTATGCAGAGCTAAGTGTTTCTACTCTATCCTTGATATCTTTATAATCTATCTTGAGTATAATCACTGTTTGGTTTGGTTTATTCATTGAACTTTCGTGTACTGTTAAGTTGTTGTTACATATTACATAGGGTGTGTGATTGTAACTAGATAGTACAGTAGGTCCTGTACTAGTTGAATTGCTACTGTAGAGTTTAGTAGGCAGGTTACTGTTGGGAGCAGGGTTTGCTTGCGGGGTGCAAGTGTTGTATTGTGTGAGACTGATCTTTGCGATCTTTTTAGTGAAAATCTTTTGTAGTTTGCAAAGGATTGGACGTAGCCCTTGAGAAGGGTGAATCAGGATAAAATCTTGTGTTCTTGATCTTTCTTTCTCTCTTCTTGAACACTTCTTGTTCTGTTCTAGCTTGTGCAATTAATTGTCTTTCGCGTATAACTGATTGTTATTATCTTCTGGTGTTATATTTGAGTCTTGATTGAAACTATTTTATACATATCCAGTTGTTTGTATTACTTCTTGATTTTGTATCTGTCAGGTTAACTGTGTTTACTGTATATTTGGTTGTGTTTATGGAAAAATTATTTTTTCTTAAAACATTTGGTATTTCTTAAATTTGGTTTTAATCTATACTGATTCTTTTATAACTGAAAAAATCATCTGTTTTGAATATACTGTTTACTCAACTATTTTATGAGTTTTTTGAAAACGGTTATGGTTTCAGTTTATTATTTCTGCATCTGATTGAATTTCTATTATATCTTGTTTCAGTTGATTGTTTCTGTTCTGGAATCTATTGAATGTTTAATGTATTTCATAATAATTATTTTTCAATAGTTTTGATAAAGAATTTCCATCCAATTTTGAAAATTGACAACTATTTGCGAAAACTTTCTAAGTTCAATTCACCCCCTCTTGAACTCAACCTGAACTTATTTTACAGAAAATTTTTGTAAATATTTTAAAATAGATTTTAATAATTTAATTTAATGTTATTTATTTATCATTTATATTTAAATTAAATATTAAATAACCTGACATACATATTTTATTTAAAAATAAATTGTTGAAGTAAACTTTAACCAAGTATGAACACTCAATTAATTTGGACAAACAAATAATAATGTAAAAGAAATTGATAGGTGTCAAACAAATTATGCATATAATATCCAATAATGAGATTACATTGAAAATTTTTATAAATATTTTAAAATAGATTTTAATAATTTAATTTAATGTTATTTATTTATCATTTATATTTAAATTAAATATTAAATAACTTGACATACATATTTGATTTAAAAATAAATTGTTGAAGTAAACATTAACCAAGTATGAACACTCAATTAATTTGGACAAACAAATAATAATGTAAAAGAAATTGATAGGTATCAAACAAATTATGCATATAATATTCAATAATGAGATTACGTTGAAAATTTTTGTAAATATTTTAAAACATATTTTAATAATTTAATTTAATGTTATTTATTTATCATTTGTATTTAAATTAAATATTAAATAACCTGACATACATATTTGATTTAAAAATAAATTGTTGAAGTAAAGATTAACCAAGTATGAATACTCAATTAATTTGGACAAAGAAATAATAATATAAAAGAAATTGATAGATGTCAAACAAATTATACATATAATATCTAATAATGAGATTAAAAGGGATCATTTTTAAGCATAATAAGTTTCACGACGGGTGTTACAAAATGTGAAATGCACTGGAGGTTCAAGAGAATGCGTTCTAACTTAAAAGTGAGTGAGAAAAAGTTATGACAAAAATAAATATAAATATATATATATATATATATATATATATATATATAGAGAGAGAGAGAGAGAGAGAGAGAGAGGGAGAGAGGGAGAAACTAATGCCCAATGATGAAAATAAAGGTTATACCAAAATAGGGAAATGACAAAATCATACAAAATTATACTGTCAACCTTTAAAAGTTAATATTTTAAAATTAATTTAATTGAGTTATAGAGTAAAATTTTCTTTTTTATGAGAATATTTTCATGAATTTCATTAAAATTATCATAAGATATTAGTTTAAGGATTATATTAAATTAGAAAATTAAGAAATTTTAATTAATTTAATTGATAGTAATGCATATTCGAGAGTTAATTGTATTTACAATCATGTTGAAGAGCTCCTTTTGTTTTTTATGTACATTTTTATTTTATTCATGCAACCTTGTATTTTGTTAGAGTTGTTTTGCTATAAAATTAATGGAAGAAGGTCAAGATGTGGGTGAATCAAACATCAATACATGTGAATCAAAGTACTAAAATATGTTATGTTTATTTGTGGCACATAACTGTCTTTTTTATACTTTTTACTATTACACTTATTTGAGTGTTACAAGCAGAATTTATTTGAACACGAGAAGAAATCTCTCTATCAATATTTATTGTCTCTATCAATATTTATTGTAATAGTATCTTCACTAATTGAATTAAAAGTTTGGTATAAAGTTGTTGGAATGAAAAATGTAAAGTATTAGTTTAATGATTTGTTCAATTCACAATTAGTTAAAAAAAACAAGTTATATATGGTTAAAATTGTTATGGGTAATATTCATGATATAATATAAGAAATTTAATAAAATAACAAAATGTCAATAAGTGAAATACGAATTTAGTTATCTATATTATACTTCGTTATTAGTTTTCCATATATTTAATTTGAACGTTTCTATGTATGTTAATATTTTAATATTATCTAAATGAATGTTTATACTTATTATATGTTAACGTTCATAAAGTTGTCGTATTTTGGTGAATTTTATAGAAGATATCTTATACTTATATTTTTTTAACACATTTATTAAGTATTTTTTTTAGAATAGAAAAAAAAAAGAATACAATTATAGTAATCTATTGATCATTAATTTTGTATTTTAAAATCAATTCCTCTGGATCTCTAAATTTTTAATTTCAATCACTAAGTCCATGACTAATTTCTTTACTACATCCGTTGTTAATGTACCTTACTAAGTTTTATGTTACTAAAATTAGTCATTAAATGTAAATTACCAAAAATATAAAAATAGGCTAGTGGGTCATTAAACTGATTAGCCATCAAATTAGTTATTTAGTGACTGAAATCTTGTTCATTCTTTATTTATTTTTTTAAGATGTGTGATATTGTTTCATAAAATATTATTCACAAATACAAATAAAAATTCATGCAAAACCTATATGAAAAATGAAGCTGTATAATTTTGAATAATAGATCATTCTTTTTCAATTTTTAAAAATCTCAATTAAATATCCCAAATTGTGTTGCCCTCTCAGAGAATTATGATAATCTTTATTGAATTATGGCATTGACTTTTTTTCTATTTTTAGAAATTAAAATTGAAAACAAAGTTAGTATCTAATATAGAAATTATGAATTGACATTTAACCTTCCTCCTAATCTTATGAATTGATATTCTTTCATCATTTTATGTTATAATGAGTTATTTTATAATATGTTAAATTCAATTCTTTCAAGTAACGATCAAATTTTCCTCATTTTTTTTATACCCGAACAGTTATATATTATTATTTCATATTTTAACTTACCTACTAGTTTGAAAACAGAAATAACATGTGAGCAAAAATAAGTATATTGTGACTTCAAATATTATTTCCACGAAACCGTTCGAAATTTAAGTTAATTAGCATACTTAATCTACTATATTTTTAATTTAATTTAATATTGTTCATATCATCATTCAAAAAAACTTAGTGATGTTCAGTCTTATATTTATTTTTTTGACTTTCATAATATCATAAATATTTTGTCTGAGATATATTATGTAAGAAAAATAATAATAAATTAGGGAAAATCATAATAAAAACTAGAAAAAGATTAGATATGAGAAGTTAAAGACATCTTATTAGCCCCATCTTACAAGAATGGCAGTAAGAATTATAAATAAATATAAATTCTTTCAATTTTTTTTCTGTTCTTACATTTAGATAAATAAGTTCTTTATTCAGAAGTAACCTGACAATGATACATTAATAGGTTTACACAGATTACTCATACTCCATTATTGCATTATTGTGTCACAGGGTCCTTTTGAAATTTTAAAGTGGTAACCACAAAATTAGATTTTCCATACATTTCCCAACACACCAATAAGACATTCTTTTCTCATAAATAAGTAATTTCTTTTTTATTCATTTATAATAAGAAAGTATTTTTATCATATTGATTAATGTTTTTTCTTTGATTTTTGTTTCTCCTTTATTATGTGTCTTATCGGTATTTAAAGATGGTAAATAGGTTTTGGTTCAGGAACCTTTATGTTAAAATTTATTGTCAATCCGTTTTCGTAAATTAAAAATAAAATTAAAAGTTGTTTAAAATATTTTTTTATATTATATTATTTAAATTACTGTAAATATATAATAATATTGTAATATAAATTATTAATAATTAAAAATTAAAAATTAAATATTAATTATTAATTATAATAAACTAATTTAGTATGTAAAACTAGTAATTATTTTAATTTATCTGGTTAGAAAATTTAGAAAACATTTACATGATTAGATCTTCTTTTAATATATATATTTTAAAAATAATTGGTAGATTGGCCACCTTTAGGATGTGCAGGTATAAAATATTATATCTTTGAAAAGACAAATTTACCCTTTTAGAAATAATTATTTTCATCTCGTTGTACACAAGACAGAGGGTACATTTGACTTTTTATTCTGTCCTCAATTTGGAACCATACTTGTATGTGTAATAGTCATATACCTTTGATTTGTTGGTTCAGAGAAAGTGACAAGAAAATAAAAGAATGCATGATGTGATTTCTAAAGAATTAGACATTGCATATTTCAGGAATCACATTTCAAAATTATTTCTTCCATAGTCCCATTTTCTCAGAGAAATATTTTTATCAATAATGTTATATTTAGCAAAACTGCTGGATATGTGTTGACATTTTTTAGAATGTTTTTAAAAATTAAAATAATTAAAATAAAATTACAATTCTCTTAAAAATAATTTCTCACATTTGTATTATAATATAACTTACTTGTTCTTTTATGAGTAGGTAAATCATGGTCTTACTGTTTAATATCCTATAACAGTTAATAACACATATTCAGAAATAATTCTTTTAAAATTCACAATATACACAACAATAATACAAAAAAGTCACATAATTACATTTTAATTAATGAAACAACCGCGTTCTCTCAGGACCAGATCAGTGGTAGGTGGTCCTAAAATTTATGAGTTCAGGAGAAAACAGTTTTTATCTTTAAATATTTATATTTTTAAAATATATATTAAATTGAAGATTGGCATCTGTATCTTTAAATAGTTTAGTCACTATATAATTTGAATTTGTTTATTTGTGTTTCTTGTTAAAAAGAAATAAATACTTTAAATATATTTCGAAGATAAATTATATAAAAAAATCATTCATGAATTTATAAATATAATAAAAAATAAGGACTAATATAATGATACTTTCTTTTATTAAGTCATATTTTAATATAAAAACAGAATAAAATAATAATTCCAATTTATTTGTTAAAATAATATTAATAATTCTTTTTAGTTTGGGGACAATGGTACATCTGGAGAAGGTTCAAAACCTGCCTTAGTGTATTAAAAAAAAAAAAAAGGAACTCCTAAAAATTTTGAGCAATCATGTGTGTAAATTTCAGAATTTGCTTTTTAGGAATTAGGAAAAGAAGCAGAGTTAAGTTGGATGTACGTGTGTTGCAAAGTTAAGTATGTGTTGGACACCTAAAAGAAGTTATGGCAAATTCTTTACTTTTTCATATTTTAAAATCCAATATTTATAAAAAGAAATAAAAGTTAATTATAAACTTATATTCTTCTTTTTTCTGCTTTCCTTTTCTCAATTTCATTTCCTTTTGTCACCCTTTTCTTCCTTCCTTACCCTACTATCCTACCCCCACGTACACAAAACAAACAGCACACACTCAATCTCTCTCTCTCTCTCAAGTGTCATTTTCTCACATACTTCACACAAAAGAAACAACAATTCACCTCCCATACCTTGTCATTTCCTCTCTCTCTCTTTGCTCTTTGCACTTTCTTCTAAATCTCAAATCTCTCCTCTGCACAGCAACAAATCAAACACCTTCAGAATATCCATTTACTTACCTTTTTCTTGCAAATCACTAACCACAAACACCCACTAATTCATGTTTCTGAGTTGTACAACAAAGGGAAACTGAGCTAGGTGAAAGAAGAACGTGGAACAAGAAGAAGAAGAGAAGAAGAAGAAGGAACACAAGAAGAGAAGCAGAAGTATTTACACATATTTATCATACACACAGATACATACATAGATAGATAGTTTGTGCTTGACAAGATGGAGCTATTCCCAGCACAGCCAGATTTGTCCTTGCAAATCACCCCTCCCAACACTAAGCCCACATCAAGTAATTGGAAGAGAAGCAAAGAAGAAGAGATGGATTTGGGGTTCTGGAAGAGAGCTTTGGAATCCAAAACAAACTCATCCTTAGTCAAAACAGACCTCTCCCTCTCTAATCCAAGGGCTTCTTCTTCTTCAAACACCAACACCAACAACCCCAACCCCATCCTTATCCACCACTTCCAAAACAACACTAATAATAATAATAATAATAGTGACAACCCCATCCAACAAAACCATTTCTTTCACCACCAAATCCTTAGCCAAGACCTAGGTTTTCTGAGACCCATAAGAGGAATCCCAGTGTACCAAAACCCTCCTTTCTCATTCCCTCATCCACAGCCCCTACTACATGCTCCCTCCAACACACCCACACCTTCAAGCCCTTTCCTTTCCCAAGCCCTCATCAAGTCAAGGTTCCTCTCACGCTTCCCTCCCAAGCGTACCATGAGGGCTCCTCGGATGCGTTGGACCACTACACTCCATGCTCGCTTCGTCCATGTCGTTCAACTTTTGGGTGGCCATGAAAGTAATCATGCTTTCATTATTTCCCTTAATTGCTTTCTTTTTCTCTCCTCTTTATCTACAACTTTGCTTTTCACTTTGTTTTCTCCTCCAAACACACAAAAGAAACAAACTTTGGATCTTCATTTCTTCTAATCTTTGCATTTTCTTTCTAATTGCCTATAGGGGCTACACCCAAATCAGTTCTTGAGCTAATGGATGTAAAGGATCTCACTTTAGCACATGTTAAATCTCACTTGCAGGTAATCTCAAACTTGACTTCTTTTCATTGTTAATCTTTGTATTCACTTTAGTTAAAGTTGGGTACAATTGTTGTTGGGGTTTTAATTTACTCTGGTAATTAATTATTACTTGTATATATAAAAGCCTACATTATATGTTGCAAATTCCAAGGGTTTCCTTACAGAGGGTCTCTCCGATCATTTACTATTTCATCTGTTGCCTCTGCTTCTGCAAGCTACTAATAAACAGCTTTATGCTTAGAAGAATGAACCATCCATGTTGAGAGAGAGAGAGAGTCAGAGAGACGTTTCTATAAACGAGTAAGACAAAAACCTGCAATTCAAAATGAGTAGCAGCGAATCCTAGACTTCAGTCCATAGCTATATGGAAACATTTTAGTATTATTATTATATAAACTGCCAAAGAAAATGGGAAACAAATAATAGCAAGTACAAAACACCATCATTTCTCAATGATCCCTTCCTCAGTTGTGTTTTTTAACCACACCACTTTTAACCATGGTTAGTCACATGCTTCCATGCATTCCTTTCCCAACTTATATCATGTACCTCAAGTCACGGTCCACACCATAAGTATTTTTTAAAAAAAAAAAATTCACAAGTCACGAGATTAATCTTTTCAAAAAGTAAAATATCAATTAAAGATTATATATAATTTCCCTTCTTCAGGTATTGCTTTATCTATATGCTTAAACACATATCACACCTTGTAGGTTTTAATGCTTCTGTACTAGAACTTGTGGGTACTGTATATCAAATTGATTATTAAAACAAGTTTCATATTCTCACACAGGTTTTCAATACTATTGTTATCACTGGTTTGTCTTTCTCTTTTAAGTCATGCAGCTTATTTTTCTCACTTACCTTCTTATCTCTCATTTGAAGTTTCTTCAATGAGAGAACGAAGTCTGATGATGCAGGAAGGTTTTCCAGTGCCTATAAATTAATGTTTTTATGTGAAGTATTATACAATTAAATAATTTTTTGTTTTATATATTTTCTATTTTAAAATATTAATTAATGCAAAAACATTTCCTAAACATGCATGCATGAACTAAATAAATTAAATAATAGCTTCTTTCTTGCGCTAATGATTCACAAATTTTTAAATCAGATGTACCGAACAGTGAAAACTACTGATAGAGCTGCGGCATCATCGGGTTAGTGACCATATATATATTGAACTTGTATTTAGTTTGAAGACTAAGAAAGTCTACTATTATTTTACTATTTTTGGTTACTAACTTTTTTCTCTCACTATTTTTTTCATTTTCTTCTTTAAACTTGAATGAATTAATTAGGGCAATGTGATACTTATGATAATGGCTCTTCTGGAGATACTTCTGAGGACTTCATGATTGATACAAACTCTCCAAGGAGGTCTGATCTATCTATTAGGCAGGCAAGAAGAAGTGTTGATCAAGATAATGAAAATGGTGGCCTTTGGAACAACACGTCAAGGTAATGGCATTATGCTAATTACAATGAATAATATGTTAATATATTAGTAAGTTTTATATGACTTTGGAGTTTTCGGAACTTTTTCTTGTCAATTTTATCCTTCTATTACACTTGCAAGGTTTGAGATTGAGATTTTGGTCAACGTTGCAAAATTAAGCATGTTTACTTGCAAACTTTTTTCTCTATGCAAATGTACTATCGAAAAAGAGCCATCGTGTGCAACATGCAAAAAGACGATTTTTGGATTCAAAATACATGAACATGTTACCAAATGTCAAGTTGTATAAGACCACGATATTGCAGTAAAATTGTGAATACAAACAGTAATTTAGAACTTTAATCACTAAAAGTGTGTTTGTTTCTTCATTTAAAAGCCACTTGAATTGAATGTCAATATATATAGGAGCTTGTCTTCTTAGTTATACAAGTTAAACGTCGACAAAATTAATAAAAAAGAAGTTTCATAATTAGTTAACTTATACGTAACCTAATTTATTATAAAATAGGTATCATGTTATGAAATAAAAAGATGAATAAAAATAAATATAAAAGAAATTTCTCTGTTTTTCTATTTCATTTTCGTATTATTTTGTTTTTTTTATCTCTTTATTTATTTATTTTATAATACAATTTGAATTAGTATGTTTCTTTCCAAAAGTGTTTATAGGGAGTTTTTTTCTGTGAATTTTTTTTTTCAACATATTCATAATTTATTATTACCTATTCCTCCAAACACAATTGCGCATAACATGTTATTTTAAGAGAAAAAAAATAGTTTTCTAGCATTGGGGACTTTTATTATCATCATGTCCAAAATTTCAAGGAATATTTTAGTTTTTTGCATTTACATGGTTGTTAGTACTCGTTATATATTTCATTCTATCTTTAAATAATTCTAATGTAGTCACCGTAATTCATGCATCATGCACGTCTTATTCAGACGAGAATCTCTCTCTTTCGCTTTCTGATTCATACAAACAAACTACTCTCTTTCGCTTTCTGATTCATACAAACAAACTAGGGCGCGAAAAATCAGAAAAGGTGTAAATGATTTGAGTTTGGTATATTGTGTCTGTTCTGAATATGATGGGGTAATAATACACTCTCTCGTAGCAAGTGGGTGAAAAAGGAAGTAAAAAGAATCGCACACACATTAGATTTTGATGATTGCATAAATCCACCTCAGAAAGAGAGATTTGGTGGGGTTCATCCATAAGGGTATTAGATTAGATGGGGTCCTACAACTAGGAAACTTAGTCTTAAAGCCAGTCATAGTTAGAAATCTTGGTGCCAAACAAAGTGATTTTGGGCTTTGAGAGATAGATGCGCTATCACATGGGATGGCTTCAACTTTATTTGAGAGAGCAGAAGAACTATAAATAAGATACTAAAAGATTGCTTTCTTTGCTCAGAACGCTTTTCTTCTTCATGGCATTCAGTAATGGGAAATATTCTTTCCATGTGTTTGTTGTAGCAGGGAAGCTTGGTTGCATGGCAAGCCAAAGGTGGATTCTTCTGGGAACCTGCCTTCTGTTGAGGTGTGTATGATGTTACTCAACACCCCTTTATCTGTCACCAAATGTGTCCTTTTGCTTAGGATTAACTACTGTTTTAAACTAACACATGCATATTGTTGAGCTTGGAATGCATGAAATAATATGTTGAGAATAAAAGAGAACACAATCTATCTTTTTCATTTAGCCATGTTCATTGTGGAGACAAGGAAAGGAATAATTAGAGGCTTTTCAAAAAGTTGCTTTCTTGCTCACAAATTCAACCTCCTGCTAGACCTATCTTTTTCATAGATGCTAATTACAAGGGTAATAAATTGATTTGTGTTGGAAAAAAAAATTAAGCTTTAATTAGTGCCAATATCTGTATTTAACAACACAATACAAACCTAAACCCCTCCCCATTAGACTCAGATAAATGGTTGCATAGTTTCACTATGCGTGAAGAATAGCTGGGTGAAGTCTCTTAAAATATACAGAATGCACGAATAATATATGATGCGTATTTTCGTACTGTGCAAAAAATAAATAATTGCATGCAAATTCTAACAGACTAAGTGAACCCTAGTTCATGTTATTCTGTGATTATTCCAAGCCTTTGATCCTCAACCAATTAGTAATGATGTGCTGCTTATAGCACTTTTCTTATAATTTTTCTGATGTTGGTTTTTTGTTGTATTGAAGGGAATGGATCCAAAGGGCCTAAGCAATGAAATATCAGATGGAAACTCATCCTCAAACACTCCAGAATCAAGTGCCAAGAAGCCAAATTTGGATTTGGAGTTCAGCTTGGGTCGATCACTTTGATGAGTGGTTTTCATCTTGAAATATATAAATCATTGTATGTGTCTAGAATCACAAGAGCTATAGATAGCAGGAATAAGAATCCGGTACCCGCAAAGAAAATCACAGAAAAAGAAAGCTGAAAAGAATAGAAAAGAAAGGATTAAAAAAAGCAAAAGGAGCTAAAGAAAGACAAGGAGACAAGAAAGACAGAAAGCAACAAAGAAGAGGGTGGGAAACAAAAGCATGTCCTTCCAATCAAAGCTCTTTGTGATATTCAAATCACCATATATTAATTTCTCAGAATTTATTATTGTATATTTGCAATCTGACAAAAGAATGTGCAGAAAAGAGAGCTTCAAAAGTATGAAATGATACTTGATAATTGCTACAGAGGACTTTACATTATCAATATTTTAATATTTTTTCCAATGTAGTTGGGTTCCTAATGCCATATATTCAACATGGGCACACTCACAAATATACTTTATACTTTAGCAAGAAAATATATGAACATAGGGAAATGGCTAAAAAAATGGAATAAAGTGACAAAAAGAACACCAGTGTAGTAAAGGTACAAAAGAGACAATAATAAGGTGACATCTTATAAAAGAAAAGCTAAAGGAAAATTATTCCTCATCATTCGAAGATAATTTGGCATTTCCTAGAAAATTGCAAATCATGGGAAAATCATTTGGTTTCTGTACCTAAAATCAAGTAATTAATCTCAATATTTTTTCCATTTCCCTAAGTTTCTTAAATCAACTAAGCCTACTAAATTAATTAGTTTAGTTGACTAATTACTAATAGTTGACTAATTGTTCTACAAGACATGGTAATTCTATGCCGTTCATTGTTTCTCGAGGTGCAACAAAGTCCACAATAATGATTAGTTTGGCATTATTAATTGTACGTACAATGACTATTTCAAGTATTATATATAGGCAACTTTGTCAAAAGTTGATTGCAATGAGCTAGACTAAGTCTTGTTTTTTTTTTTTTCATTAACAATTAATTGATTAAGAATTAATTTATGCTAGTAAACTCCGCAACACATGCTATTCTTTACTTGTTAGTCAGTTTTGAAATACCGTACAAACTATATTCATAGAAAAAAAAGGATAAAAATAAAAGTGATGAAAATTGAGATAGCAATAGAGTGGATAGATTTTTATTTTTCAGTTTTTTTATATATTTATTTTTCTTCACCTACATATTTTAAATTTCTACTTTATTTGTGCAAAACCCATGCGTGCAAAGAGTGGTTATATCAAAAAGCTATTGGAGGGTTCTTCTAATTAGTTGCACAAACATCTTCTTGTAAATTGAGCAAATGGTCGAGGATTTGTGTTACAGAATGGCCATGTACGTAGGGAGACAAAATAAGGAGTACATCTTCCTGCACTTCCAAGTAGTTATTGGACACTTTCAAAATTTGCAAAATGGACAAAAATACTCTTAATTTTGTATTGTACAGACCATTTTGCCCTTACATCCTAATTCTTAAAAACCCTTCTCTTTCGATCTCTCTCACTTTGTCCACTGCGTGCACCACCTCCCAAGTTCTGAGTTGCGATTTGGGTGCCCAATTCATTCCGAAATTGTCGATTACTATTGCTTTTTACAACCATTTGAGGTATGCATCATTTATTGTAAGATTTGTAGTGTATTTGGGAAGATTTTGTAAGGTATTTTCGAGCTGTTTTTGTTGCAGAACCACCCATTCCGCAACGTCTATACGGATCCGTATGCAAGTTGCAAAACTAACCATTCCGCAACTTGCATATGGATCCGTATAGCGTTTCGGAATAGATGGTTCCGCAACACATTTGAATACCTCGTAATGTGTTGCAGAACCACCCATTCCACAACATCTATACGGATCCGTATACAAGTTGCGGAATGGGTGGTTCCATAACTTATTTCAAACTATTTTTTTATATTTAATTTGTTTGATTTTGTTGTTATTGACAGACTCATGGCTAAAACTAGGGGTGTATGTTCTCAAGGAGATCAAAGAGAGAAGCCCACAGCCTTTGTTCGAAGTAAGATTGCCTAAGTGATAACGACAATAACATAAACAACAAACATTAAACAATAACGGCAATAACAATAATAATATAATTACACTAATATTAAACAACAAAACATCTTACTTGTTTGAAGTGAGATTGCCTAAGTGCATAAAGTTGTCTATCCATGCCTTCACAAATTTTGCGGAATCAACCATGTCTTCTTTACATATTCAACAAATAATGGTCATGGCTCACATAGTATTTCAAAATCTTTAACAAAATCCTCAAAGAGACGAACATTTGTTGAATCAATGATATTTCTCCATGCCTCCATAATAGCATCCCATGTCTTTGTCGTATTAACTAGCATTTTACATCTTGCCTCTATAATAGCATTTTACACTAACTATCTCAAGCAACGACAACCTGTACTTATTTGTTTTATAAGTGTTATCCATCAACAAGACAATGTGAAATGCATTCAAGAATTTCACAGAATCAGGATGAGTCTAAAACACATCACTCGCAACCTTCGAAGACATATGACACCTACTCCAGTGAATGTATTGGTCACGCTCAAGCAACGTCATAAGTTGTTGCATTTCTGTTCTTGGGCCTCTAACTGATCTATTATAAGTATATCTAGCATTATACAACTGCTTGATTGTGGTCACATTATGGGCATTTTTCTCCTTCAAGGTTAGTGAGATGTTTGCCGACTTAACTTGACTCTTTGTCATATTCACAACTAACTCATGTCCATCCTTCTTTAATCTTCCTGCATAAGGATGGCCAACTAATGTATGTGATAATGCATGATTATGCAAACCACATATGACCTTCAACATCCAACCATCTCCATGGGAACTTGGTTTGCCCCTTAATTTAAAAGGACAATCATACTTCCTTAAACCAGTAACACTAACGTCTACTATATTTCTTGTACTTACCACTCCGTTCACAACCTAATAAAATGAATTTTTTCTTCCAGGTTGTTGTTTGCTTTGTCTGATCTAAGTATAACAATCACAAACCCAAGATCAAATGCAACTCTATGAACTCATTCTAGTAAATCATCTCATATTGCAAATACCTATATCAAAACTACTAAATTTAGATTTCAAATTTCATACTCAAATGGCACAATCAAATAAAATTACCTCATCAGTCGTGAAATGATTGGTCAAATCACCACCATCATAGTTAACTAATTGTAATTCTTGCATATTATCAACTTCATCAATCATTTTGGACAACTACAACAAAAATCGGCATCACTAAACTCAAATCTTCAAAAATATGTTACGGAACAACCTATTCTGAAATTAAAAAATTTACACTATTCCAAAACAGGTGGTTCCGCAACACAAAAAGTACTATTACGGAATGGATCATTCCATAATATGTTAGCACCCCCAAATTTAACATTATGGAACACTTGGTTCCGTAATTCATTCCGCAAACAAAAATATTGTTCCAGAACACGTGTTCCAAAATATCCTAACCCACCCCACTTACCTCGAACGATGTTCTGTCGTTGTTACTCCGCCGTGCCGCCGTAGTTCCACTCCTCCGCTACTGCCGACGTCGCACAACAGCCACCCACACTACCACACACAACCTTGCAACACCGCCATCATCTCACCTTTCGTCTCCTACATCCATGTACTGTTTTACTGTTTTATTATTTTTCAAAATCAAGGATAATATGATAATTTACTGAAGGACAGACTTAGGATTTTTAAAAATTTGGAGGTGCCCCAAAAACACTTGGAGGTGCAGGAAGTAGCACTCTAAATAGGTACACCCTTCAAAGCCCATCAATACAATAGTGTTTTAATTATAAACTATATATCCCCAATAATATATTTTATATCTATGCAATTGAGAAATATTAACTTGTGTCTACTAATTTGTGATAATAATTATTCTTTACTATTACTTAGTAATTACAGTAGCTGCAAATTGTTAGAGTTATTAATTAGTACTAATATTTTCCTTTTGATATCATGTTATATCCCATTTTTAAGCATCACTTGGTATGCTTGTATGTGTGATTATCCTAGATGAATGAATGGTAGTGCAGGGTAACAAAAATCTATGCTCTATTTAAGAAACCATCAAATTATAGTTACGTAACAAAATATAAGGTTCCAAATTTTATCCTAGTCCTAACAAGATTATAATCTTATCATATTTGTTAGTGTTATGATTATTAACCATTATGTATATGTTATTTATTAAAGAATATTTATTTAGAATATTTTGAACTAAAAGTCTGAGGATGTTTGATTTTGAATATATTTGTTAGTGATAATTATTAGCCATTATGTATATGTTATTTATTAATGAAGAGTTTGAAAATGAATGGTTCTAGTGATTGAATAATTTAACATTCAAAATGATAAATATGTGTTAGGTCTTTGTGAAATAAGACATTATTAGGTTCTCAATATATATCTTTAGGGTTACCATTTTTACTAGAACGACGACAGTAGAGAGATATGAAAGTGTCAATTCTTTTGTAAAAAGGTTTACAAAAAAGGTTTACAAGTTCTCATGCTTATTTGAGTCAATTCATAAAATAAGTAAATATGATTTATTTATTTGTATATTATTTCTTTATATTTTTTATTTACACCGTTTGTATATTGTAGGTGCCTAATCTATTTGTATATTGTAGGTTGATCTAGTCATTGATGATATTGGATAAATGCATTATTTCAAACTTTATCTTCTAAGCTCAAGATATTTTAACTCCTTTTGCATTTAAAATGTTTCAAGAGAGTATATTATATTTTGTGTTTTTAATGGAGATGATAATCTCTTACTGCAATATTAAAAAAAAGGGCATACTCAAAATCATAAAATTTACTGGGATAAGGTAAATTGTTGATGTAATTATTTGTAGGATTGTGGGATTCCAATCTTTTGTATGAAGAGAGATAATCCTAGACTCAAGTGAGAAGAGAAATGATTCAAAACGAAAATAAAATAAAATTAAAATTGATGCTCTTTTATTATAAATTTATAAAATATATGAAAACTGACTTTTGGAAAACAAATTTTAATAACTGTTAAAATATCACATTAAAAAAACCATTAAGTAATTTTTCAATGACACAAATTTTCTTTTATTTTTGAAAGGTCGAAGATATTTTTAACTAAAGACCCTTAAAGTTTTTTTAACAACTCACCGTGTGTTGTAATATGTCAAGGTAATTTTTTAATAAATATAATAGTATAATATTAAAAAAAACATTTCTAAAAATTATATTTTAACTATAACCATATAAGTTTAATAAATATAATAAGATTTTAAATTTTAAAAGCTTAAGCATTTTTAATAACATTATTTAAAAATTCATCAAGGTACTTTTGGCATAAATTCATATATAATTTATTGAAAATAAAAGAAGCATGAGTTTAATAATTTTAATAAAAAATTAAATACCTTAAGATATTGTGACAATAATGTAGATTTTACGAGATTGTATACATTATAACATTAAAAAGAAAAGTCATTAATAATTTACACAACATTGTATACAGATATTTTGTGATTAAAGCATTCCTCTCTACTATAATTTACTATAATTTTCATATTTTCACTTCCCTTTTATATAATGAATAAAACCACACAAATAACCAATTGATTAATGATGTTATATTAATTATCTAACAGTTAAATGTGGTGAATTTTACTTATGTATTAATAAAAACGACCATGTACTTCTTTCGGGATTCTCACCATTAGATATAAGTCTAACATTCCAATTTTTTTTATTCTCATACTTTTCTATAGATTGAGGCTTTAGGAGACAAAAAGATTTTAATATTCTCATGGTGACAATTAATTGATGTAAATATATACTATTCTTAGGAGATCTGGAGACTGAGACCAATATTTTCAAGGTGTTAACTCCAAGAGCTCCTTGGTCTGTCTCTAATTTCTATCTTGGTATTCAAGTCAGTATTCAATATTTAGAGGTTAGTGTGACTTGGGATTAAGATGAACATACCTTTTTTCTCCTCTCTGTTTTTTATTATTTAGAATGATATTCATGTAATAATGAATATTTACTTTTTGTGAGAGAGAAGGTGTAAACTACACTCAACACACCCTTTCACCTTCTATCAAAGAGAAGGTGTAAAGAACTTGAAAAGATGCTTTATTTGTACAGTACAATACACATACATTATTAATGTAATATAACTGACAACACATACATTATTAATATAATATAACTGACGATATGTTTGATTTCATGAAACAGTAAGTTAAATAAGTAATATATAGAGATTTAAAATATACTTACATTATCCATAGTTGAATCATTGCAATATTCACCATCTAATTATTCTTGATGATTTTAAAGACATCTTGCATATTTATGTACAATGGTATATTACCATTGTCGATGCCAAATATTGTTGCATCCGAATGAATGGCAGTAGCTGTTTGAAACCAAATAATGTGAAACCCTAATCATCTCTTCAATTGGACTAACATTTTGGTGGACTTGTGGTTGAAGCTCAGGGATAAATCATATGTAATTGGAGCCTGCCTTTTATCTTCTCCTAGGTTCCTATAAAATATAACAACAAACATTATATATCAATATAAATAAAATGAAGAGAAATTTATGAAATATACCTTATTATTTTTTTAGATGGCCATAATCAATTGTGTAGGTTGTGCAAAGAATGTTCCAAGTGTCTCTCCCACTAATTGAACCTCCATTGTGGACAATGAAACTGAAACATTGACATCTTTAACTTTTGGAACCATCATTCTAGTGAAATTATCATGCATGGGCACAATGTGTATGATTAACTCTCCTGGATACAGTCTCCCAGTGGTTACTAGAAGAGGAGGATCTTCTCCAACAAACAACCTACACCTATATGAGATATCAGTGTATGTTTCCTTCTCCTCTAAGTCTTCAACATCATGCTTGCCTTTTTGTGTTAAGACAGTGTATGTTTCCTTCTCCTCTAAGTCTTCAACATCATGCTTGCCTTTTTGTGTTAAGACGACCATGAATTGGAAGTACATTTGGCTGGACTACATTACGTTGTTGGGATATACCTACAGAATCCAACCAATAGGGGCTCAAGACTTTAAGGGGCCTAAAAGCAAATTAAAAACCGAGGTATTTTTTAACCTAATAAAATAATTTATATCAATTATTCTATAAAGATCTTTTTTCTACCAATAGATCTCTCAATTTGATATTAATATTCTTTCATTAACTTTTATCATATATATTTTTAATATTAGAATCATTTAATCTTGTAATTTCTTTCTTTTTGTCATGAGTTCGAAAATTAAAATTATAATGTTTGTTTACTACTTCTTTATTATTGTTTTTACATGTATCTATATTGTTGTCTTATTCATTGAAATAGCACTCTATTTTCTAATTCATTTTTCTTTGTTTATTTTTATAAATTTATCCATAGTTAATTTAATTAAAATCTCAACTCTTTTCATTTTTTGAAGTTTTGAATAGACTGATTCATTTTTTCTAGTTGACATATTTGTATATTTTTATATAAAATTAAAAATTATAACATAGATATATAATGCTAATTAAATATAAGTATATAAAATGAGACTAAGTAAAAAACAAAATCTAATTGCCAACAAAATGAACTTGATAGTAATATCTTGTCTTAAAATCGTTAATTTTTTTTATATATTTCTATGGTTCTGTCTTTTGGTTGGTGTTTAAGTTGAATTTATAAATTTTAAATTTCTAGTAATCTTTCTTAAATATGCACAAATTATTTTAAAATTAATTAAACGATAAATAAAAAGTAAAATGATTTTGATATCAATTAATCAATATTACAATTGTGAATTAAGGTATGGTCATTGAATTGTAGAAGCTTAATAATATATATTTATATAGTCTTATAGAAAACTTGTTAATCTATTATGTTAATAAACTAAGAGACTATTATTTTATTAGGTTTCAAACTTTTAAATTAACAATTTTAATAGAAAATGTAATACCATAATTTGATAAACTAACATGTAGCAAGCAATTAAGTATATTGACAAAAGAGAAACTGATTGAATATTCACAACCCCTTCAAAAATTTTATTTTTCCTGAAATTGAAATTGAAGCACATAAAAAGAACAAAAATTAATACAAACCACCTCAAATAGTGAATCTACTACTCAAAGCCTCCAAATAGATATACACTCAGTATCACAATAATAATATACAACGATAAAATAAATTTAAAATTGAATAATAAACTAATGATAATTAACCCTCCAAATTGAAGTAATAAAATAGAATGAAAGAGAAAGAAATAAATAAAAATAGATATTAATATGATGAAATGATAAAAAGTGATAAAAAATTAAAAAACTTTAATCTTTATGATTCTTTGACTGTTCAATATATTCAAAAAATTAAAAAATATTATTTAATTATTATTTTTTAGAAGAAAATTTCAAAACTCTCATTCATAAAAAATATTTATAATACTAATATACAATTAAAATATTTTAAAATTTTTAATTAAAAATTATTTTTAAGTATAATTTTAAAATTAAATATTGAACAATTTTATAATAATATAATAGTGCTAAAGTTTTTTAAGACCTAAAATACTTACTTTTTCTATTGAGCCTTGAGCCAACCTTAATTCTAATTGTTGAAGTTTTAGGGTTATAGTGGAAACACCCTCACAGTGAGATCCTGCGACTGTAGAGGTAGACAAACAACATTCATTATAAACTTATTGTTTTCATCCTAGTCACATGTATAAATAAGATGACAGTAGGATTGTAGAGTCAGACAAACAATATTCATTAGGGATTTATTGTTTTCATCCTAGTCACATGTATAAATAAAATGACAGGACAATGTATAAATAATAAGATGACAGTAGGGTTGTAGAGGCATGCAAACAACATTCATTAGAGATTTATTGTTTTCATCCTAGTCACATGTATAAATAAAATGGCATTTATTGTTTTCATCCAAGTCACATGTATAAATAAAATGAGAGGACAGAATCAGAAGACAGAGGGACATTGACAAAATAAAAAATGAAGAACAAAGTGAATATAAAGAGAGGTTTGTATAAAAAAAATAAGGAAAGATGTTGAAATAACAACCTATTATTTAACCAATGTAAAATCGTCTCTCAAGTAATATAAAATAGAACTTTCCATATTTTACATAGTTAAGATAAATAACTAATGTTATTGATATATGCTATATATTAAATTAGTTTCTTTTTACTGATAATCCTTCATTTATTTTATTTTACCACCACACTTCATTTTACACATGTTTCAATTTAAACAATCGCACTAGTAAATTCATCATGGAAAGTTATTGAAAATATGATTACTGTATAATAATTTTGTACAAGTGACCATAATTCAGAATATATCAATTATTCCAAAAAAAACTTTATGTGATCCAATTTCTAAAATTTTAAAAATGTAAACCTAAACTAGAAGTGGATACCAAATAAAGAAACAATAACCTCACAACCCGAACGTCCAAATATTATATTTGACTCATGTATTTTAGGTCTAAAGACCTTAATTTTATAGTTAAATGTAAACTGACTATACACAATTGGGTGATCATGGGTTGAATTTTTAAAATCCAATTCAAACCCATATTTTTCTATAAAACAACTTTGATTTTTATAAATCCAAATATTTGGATATGATTCTAAATATATTTTTTTGTGAAAGTAATTCATACTTTTATAAATTTAAATTTCAAATATTTATATCAAAATTAAAATTAAAATTTATATTTCCTAAAATAATTAGAATTTTTATAAATTTAATTTTAAATTCAAATCCATATTTTCTATTGCAGAAGCATGTTGAGGTTGACCAGCAAACACTTATTTGGTTGGTTGAACAGACTTTTTTCGAGATTTGAAGGAGAAAAAGCAAAAGCAGAAGCAGAAGCTAAGAGTGGTGTTGGATTGAGGTTGCCCAGCAAACACTTATTTGGTTGGTTCTTTCCCAACGTATGCTTTGAATTTGTTTTTCGAAATTAGCAAAACCCAGCCTGTTTATAATTTATTTGTTTTAATATTAAAGACTATAATTAATAGAAAAGTTGTTTGAATTGATGCTTGATGTTTACCATAAAAACATCTGAAGATAAAATATCCATTGAAAATAATTAAAATTAAATCGAAGATAACTCAAAAATGTCCACTTAAATAACTCAATTATTTTTTAAACATTTTCTTAATTTTTAAGGTTTATTTAGTGGAAAGGATATTATAAGATTAGAAACTATCTATCTAATTGTAATTTGTTCTTTATTAGACTACTATAATATAACTTGATAATATTACCTTGTGTAAATTACTTTACTATATTATTTTAATATATTTCTTATATTGATAGAGTTGTGAGTTAGGTTAGGTTTAAGTAATACACTTTTCTTTTTCTTTTTTTTCTACGTAAATTAAAATGATAATTAAAATATAAAAAATGTTATTTAAATATTTTTTTAAATATTTGAATCATAAAATATAATTTTGTATAATTTTATTAATATTAACTTATGAAATAGTATATTATATTTTTTTTATTTGGCATATTATCTTACATGCGTTTATATTTGTAGTTATTGTAACACATAATTTAAGATTATATTGTTTACTAAATTTAAAATTAATTAATAATTATTTAATATTTATTTAAGT
>Ga0099825_1002515_pt1 | contig 24360 bp, 18 predicted proteins | sample SiratroredBW_FD_76838 | JGI IMG/M metagenome (GOLD analysis project Ga0099825, IMG submission 76838) | Root nodule microbial communities of legume samples collected from California, USA - Siratro red BW | ecosystem: Host-associated > Plants > Roots > Nodule | place: USA: California | collected... | reverse complement strand
TTTATTTTAAAAAAAATGTGGAAAAAATTGCCTTTTTTTTTAAATTTTAATAACCCCCAAAACAATGACCACACCAAAAAAAATTGGGAAATTTAAAAAAAAAAAAAAAAAAAAAAAAAAGGAATTTCGTGTGTAACGGAAAACTGTTAGAGTTTCACAAAATCTTGACTTCACGTAACACCATGAAGATGAGTCAAAATTCGCATGATTACACACAACGCTTCATTCTGGAACCAATTGGGTGTGAAGGCACTTAAATCTTTGGTTTTGGGTATGACGAACATGGCAGTGAACCATTAAAATAATTTGTAGTTAAAAATATTTTTCTATTAAAAAATATTAATTTTTTTAATATCATATAAAAATAGTTTAAATGTTGTAGTCATTTTATTGGATCATCTGTTAAATAAATTTAATTATGATATATTCGTTTTATAAGTCAGGCCAACAATCTATCAGAAATATTCTTGAAATGAGACTTAAGAAAATTTGATTTTGGTCATAACACTAAACAAGGTCAAACCTAAATTTAAGAGGCTAAAAGAAATGATAAATGGATCATACACTCCCTTAACTCAGCTATCAACCTACTAAGAATATTACAACACATTTTCATAATCTAGTTATATGAAAGCTTCTTGTACAAATTTTGAGTAAATAAACCTCACATATATAACAAAGTTTCATGTGTCCCAACTTAACGCACTATAATTGTCCATACCAGGAGTATGAAATCAATATCAAATGTATAAACTTAATTAGTGATAATATTAAGTATACAAACTTGATGTAAATCAACAATCATTACTAAGCGTATAAGCTTGGCAAATATATCAAGCGACCAATATCAAGTATATAACTTGGGAACGACAAGTAACACATATCAAATCAAAGTATAAATTTGGCGACAATATATAACAAACTTTCAAGTATACGAATTTGAAGTATTTCAATGGTCAATACCAAGACTGATTCTTCCTCCACCTCCATAAAGACTTCTTACACCTCCATAATTTTACATATTTCTATTTTAGTCATGAAGAAAAGACAAAAATATCTTTCGACAATAACTGCAATTCAATTTTTTTTTCTTTTCGCAGATTGTACAAATTGTAATACAATTAAAAAATATTAGAATTGTGGACTATATACAATCCGCAATTATTTTTTTTACAACTTTTACATTGCGGGTTGTACAAACCTTAAATATGATAATTTTTTTCTAAATTGCGGTTTGTACAACCCGCAATGCATTTTAAAAAAATTGTATTGTATTAGGGATTGTACAATGTATTTATAAATTGGATTACAGTTTCTACAACCCCAAATGCATTAAAAAAAAATAAATTTAATGTGTTGTCATCATAACACTACCCAATCATGTAATTAGATTAAATGAAGAGTTTATTTTGTTGGCTGCACCCTTATTCTCATTCCAAGTTCCAACCCCATTTTAAATAAAGAGTCTATTATGCTCCTCTATACTCCCATTAAATAAAGAGTCTCTTTTGTTGTTTTAAATAAAGAGTCTCTTTAGAAGAGTCTATTTTGCTGGCTGCACCCTTATTCTCATTTCAAGTTCCAACTCCATTTTAAATGAAGAGTCTATTATGCTCTTCTATACCACCCCATTCAATAAAAAGTCCCTTCTGCTATAAACAAAGAGTCTCTTAGATTGTTATGGTGAAACATTCACTCTTCTTTCTTCATTGGTTTCATTTCAAATTCAATTAAAATAAAACTAAACTAATTAAATTAAGGCAAATGAAGAGTCTATGTAAGTTTTGATTGTTTAATTTTATTTTAATTTAATTTTAGTTTAGTTTAGTCTATGTAAGTCACACCTTTTTTCAAATTTAATTAAAATAAAATAAAATAAATTAAATTAGTTTAGTTTTATTTTATTTTAATTTTAGTTTAGTCTTTCTGTCACACTTTTTTTATAGTTACACTCAATAAGTGAACTTTCAGATACTCTTCATTTGCCTTAATTTAATTAGTTTAGTTTTATTTTAATTGAATTTGAAATGAAACCAATGAAGAAAGAGGAGTGAATGTTTCAGCATAACAATCTAAGAGACTCTTTGTTTAGAACAACAGAAGAGACTCTTTATTTAATGCGTATAGAAGAGCAGAACATAATCTTGATTTAAAATGAGATTGAAACTTGGAATGAGAATCAGTGTGCAGCCAACCAAATACAACAAAATAGACTCTTCATTTAATTACATGATTGGATGGTGTTATGGGTTGTACAAAAAAAATTATAAATACATTGTGGGTTAAATACATTGCCGGATTGTACAAACCGCAATACAAATTAGAAAAATTTATACTTGCAATTTGTACAACCTACAATGTAAAAGGTGCAGAAACAATCCCCAATGATAATATTTTTTAATTGTATTGTGGTGCAATCTGCAAAGAGAAAAAATAATTGAATCATAATTACCATCGACTTTGGATATTTTCGTCTTTTCCTCAATACTAAAATGAGAATATAAAAATTATGGAATTGCAAGTAGTCAGTATGAAGATGCAAGAAGAATCAGTCCAATACCAAATATATAAGGTTAGCGATGATACCAAACAATCAACCAAACATATAAACTTGACAGGTGATATATAAGAAAAAGATTGTTCTAATCAAGAAGAAAGGAGACCCTAAGTTAGAGCATGCAATCCATCTTTTCCTCTTTGTCATTGTTTTTTTAATATCATGCTTATTCATTTTCCCTTCTTCTTCGTTATGACTGGTATAACATTCCTTTTTAATCTCTATTCATTACTTTTATTATTAGTTTCGCCTCTTTAACGCTATGATTCATATTAAAATAATTTAAATATCTTAACAATATAATTGGAATCCAAAATCACCTATTAAATACTAAGAAATATTATTGAGATCAAGCCTAAGAAAATAAAACCTAACACTATGTTCTACCTATAAGTTCTCGAATTGTTAGTAAATATTTTGTTGATTTCACAATGTTCTTTTCAGGTTTAGGATGCTAAAATTATAAGATTTTGAGACTCGTTATGTATTCCTCTCAGGCTATAGTGCATTTAGCAATGTATGAAGTTAAGTCTGAACTTCACTGGTGGTGCATATCTAGTTTGAATACCACGCGACTAATTTTAAACAACAGACTTATACTATATAATTTCAAGCTCTGACTTTTCTTTTATCCAATTCTATAAGGACTAATGCCTGGATTGCATGATTTGCAAAGATATTGATAGATGAAATATATAACCATACGTTGAGTATAGTAAAATTATCCTCCACTAGCAACTGCTATCAAAGTTCCTTTTGCATTTTTGTTATATATTTGTGTAAAAGTTCAAATCTTGAATTTGTTTAACAATACTAATGAACTAATCATCAGTCTTATATTTTAATATATTTTTTTATTATTCTTATTTTATTTATTATTATTCATTTCAATTTTATAGATACAATTAATCATTGCACTATTTTTAGCACTTGTTCTATTACTTTTTAATTTTTTATATACTTCGGATTACATCATGCTATACGAAAATTACGCATAGTGAAAATTTAAAAAAAAAATTAGTGTAACATTAAATTGAGAAATAGAAAAAAAGTTAAATTTTAAATAAAAATTAAATTTAATTAATACTTACTACATCATCGTATTTAAATAGAAAATCTATGTAACTTTTAAAAAATAAACAGAAGTAGTAAAAGGTGTAATAATAATAATTTAATTATTTTATTTTTATTATCTCACAATAAAATTTGTTTGTATTTATATCAAAAATTGTTTTCTCTTTGCAGGAAGAGTTTGAGAAAAAATATTCTCAAACTGCAACAGGTGCCTCACAATGCAGTCCCTTAGACCTTATTGAGAAAGAAAGATTAAGGAATAGATGTTGGAATAGATGTTGGTACGAGACTGCTGGTGGAAAATACAGGAAAAGAATATATAGAATTGGAAATGTCTCTATGATGAAAGTGTTGAGAGCTTCATGCACCATACACAAGCAAGCTCTAGCAATCAAGTTGGTTCTGAAGAGATGAATCAGTTGAGACAACAATTAAACACTGGATGAATCAATTGAGACAATAATTAAACACTAGTGATGACTAAATACCTCAGATGAACTCGTAATTATAGTCCATCTGTAATTATAGTCCATCCAGAAATTTATTGGTGCGGTCCTCCAATACCTACCTCTCCAGCTGCAGCTGCAGCAGCTACCCAAAATATTTTTTACCAAACTAATCGTCAGTCACAATATCAGTAGCAGCAGAATGAAGAACAAGGCCATGAGTAGTCACAAGGTGATGAAGAACCACAAAGAGATGAATGTAATTTGCATATAATCATTATAGTAGTTATTAGTTTGTATAAAGAGTATTAACATTTAACTGATATGTATGTTAAGATATTTTCATTTTGTGATTGTGCTGTAATTACTTTTATTTTATTATGAGGTACAAGACTCATGTTAGCTCTTTTGTCAGGTTTTATGAAATATAATACTTTCCATCTTTCTATTTAATTCACTATTTATGGATTGATTCATGCTTACATATTATGAAATGATCTCTTTAGGTACTATCACGAATAAACAAATGAAATTAAGTATGGATACTGAAAAACAGATTACATACAAATTTTAAATATTACCTACGACAATTTTACATACGGATTTTTGTCCATATGTAATTTATATGTAAATCCGAATTATATACAAATTTTTAATGTTATATAGGAATTTTTGTTATAGGCAACAACGAAATTTCTTGTAGTGATTATATAATAATATATTTATAAAAAAAATACAAATTTGATTTATATAATAAAATATATATAATTAGATCTTTTATGAATTTTATATTTACCTGCTAGTTTAGTTTATATGTCTAATAAAATAAACCAACCAAACACTTTTAATAAAACAAATTACTTAATCGATTTAGATCTTATAAGTTAGGAATGTAGTATGGGAAGGAGAGCCTTACCATTTTTATGCCTTGCCTTGGTGATCTATGAAAGGTTGGGTGTGGAGAGGAAAACGCTACGTCTCTTATATTTCTTCTTAGTACAACTGAATATTTTCCAATTAATCCAACCATTCTCATTCAGACTTCACTAGGGTAAAATTAAATTTTAATAACATTTTTTCCAGTGTAATATAATCCACCATTCTCATTCAGACTTCACTAGGGTAAAATTAAATTTTAATAACATTTTTTCCAGTGTAATATAATCCACCATAATATTTTCATTTTCACAATAGTCGTATTTTTGTTCTTTTTAATAAAAACTTTTTTGGTATTTCTATATTACCTGTTCCTTTTAGCATTTTTCACCCTTGATTTAACAACTTTTTCTTAATTTGATTTTAAATTTTTTGACAAAATAGGTACATACTACGAGAGAAGTAAAACTGATCTCTCAACCAGCTCCTCCTGATTCTTTCATCATATATCGGAAAGGAAATTGGAACTTCATGTAGAAGGGATAACATTATTTTAAATGAGAATATGCTTCAAGCCATCAAAGACAATGCAAAAAATGGGGGGAAGTGAAACCCGTGATTAATTATATATATTGATAAAAAAATTGACAACAAATGAAACCACACATGCTCTTCGTGCATGAAACTACGAACTAAAAGATTAACCATGCAAACACAAACTGTGGACACATACAAAAACACACTCAACTAGCAGCAGTAGTACACAATATACAGCGCATTCGAGGACCACGCGACTTGGTTTCTTCATCTTCAGAGTCTTCGCTAGCATCGTCCCCATAACCATTGTAATCATCATACATTCCTGCCTCTAGGGACGTGGTTTGTTTCTTGTTACTACTAGTGTACGAGGAATCCATGAGACAAGTTGTATGATAACCATGACAGCAAAAGAAAACAATGACCGATACATTCTGTATAGAAAATGGATCAAAACATATACAACATCTTCCACCTCCCCTAGTCTTTGACTTCACCTCCATAGTTCTCAGACTCGGGGATTTCTCAAATACCTGAGAAGCACGAGTGTCACTCATTTTAACCCGTGGCTCGTCTTCTTCATTACCTAAAGAAACTCCATGCCTTGCCTCTTTGTAATACTTGATTAAAAGATTGACACAGTCCGCCTATATCAATAACAAGTCAGTGAGATATTCCGCGGTACCAAATTATTCAGATTCAAGAATTTGGCCTCCTAAGGTCGAGCCAGAGGGAATAGGGAAGAAAAAACACCTTAAGGATATCATTGCACCCATGCCTGAGTGATGTTTCAGTCCTGTAGTCAGTGATAATCTTAACCAGTCGATCCCGGAGCCTACAGAAAGTAGATAGAGATATTGGAGTCAGCGAACATCATGCTTACTGACACATATCTCTATACCTATAGGCCAGCCCAGATCCTAACAATATTTTCGAGTACAATCTATGATCTGATAACAAAGTTCACATTAATTACTTACCGAGGTATTTCCAACCCGTTAGGAACCTTATTTACAATGTAAAGGGGATCGAGATTTCCAACTGTGTGCTCCAATAATATGCCCACCTATTAATTATAAAAGAATCAAAGCTTAAAACAGATTGAGAAAGAGTAGAACTACAAAATAATAGCATAAGGGGTCAGTTATTTCTCTCTTCACTTTTTTCAATTTCGAATCAAAGTTCTAAAATTAAATAAAAACAAATTTAGAGTAGAATGTTTACACTTTTTTGGTAAAAATAAAAAAATGTTCAGATTTTCCCCCCTCACATTATATTTGTCGTTTTGTCATTTTTAAAGCAATATAGAGCACTAATCAAAAAAGGAGTTAATCTGTAAATGGACAATTAGTAACTAATCCTACTAAATATTGACGAGCTTAAAGCTAACACATTATATATGTGTGGTAAATCATCATATTCTAATACGACACAATGATTTCACATTCAAGCCTGTCAAAAAGTTAAGTTATCATGGTACCATTTCAGGTTTGTGAAGGCATTGCTTGATCAATTCTTCCCAAAGTTCATCATCATGCTGCATGGTGACAAACTCTACAGCCTGCAAAAAATTATATCACCACAGTTGTCATTCACGATTTAGACTTTGGTTGAAGCCAAACCCATTCAATCGAAAAAAAAAAAAAAAAAGAGTTACCTCCTCTATATCCCCCAAATTGTTTATAATAACAGCTAGGGCTTGTTTTGAGTTTCCCATCCTTCCTAAGATGAAGACTTGCTCCCTCAATAGGTCCCTTTTAATGCAAATTTCATAAGCCTGAAGAACAACTCTCAGAATTTGATTCACAATCATACAGTACAAATAACTGTCAAAGTTTTCCATCGGTTCATCACCTTCTCAAGGGTGTAATGTTGACTGCTACGAAGAAAAGGTAGTAGCATCTTTGGATCATAGTCTGCGTAGAGTTCTACCTGTGCACATTATACCAAAAAAATTATACTAAATGGCTGAAAAGAATGATTTAATCACGTTTACCAAACCAGTATTATTCATGTTTAGCTTCAGAAGACAGTTATTGAATCAACCAGGCAAAAACAATGGGAGGAGAGTAGAGCAGTAGAGACTCAACAAGAAATCCGCATTAATATTAACAACATAACCCTGGTGCCAAAAGGCAAAAGGCTCCCTGTTGCTATGCGAAGGTATGCTGAAGGGTCATTGTATGCAGTATTACCCTTGCATGTGCAAAGAGACTGTTTCTGGATTTGAACTCGTGACCACCAAGCCCAGAGCTTGTCCTCAGCAATCAGCACTAATATTATGCTATTAAAATTGAGGACTGAAATGGTGCAGCCGGAATACCACATAAATGTATCACAAAAATAGGGGCAATTGCCTTAGACTATTTAAAGATCAATTCAAAATTAGTAAACCAAGATTGAATCAGAATAGCACAATGACCTGATGATTCTAGTTCCAGGGCACACACACTGTTGCACAACAATTAGAGATGCTATATATCCTTATGTGAAGAGTGGGACAGTTCCATGTTAGAGAAGCAGACCAGTGTGCCTTAACAAGCTAAAACCCCAAAACTAAGGATTTGACCACACAAGACCAAACTCAAGGCGAGAGAAAATCCCTCACGCCCATGGTTGCATGCTTGTAAATAAAATATACAGGTCCTGGATTTCTGCTAGCTCGAAGTCTTTTACTTATGGCATTTCAGCCATACTTTTCAATGTCTTTCAAACTTAATATGTTGATAAAAATTCTTGTTTTAACACTTAACATGACAATACACAAAACCATTCATGCGTTTACAGCTAATTCATGATATCAAATAGTTTTGACACATCAATTATCAGAGACTCCATAATTCACCAAGTGGATTGGTTACATGGATAACCTGTGTTTTAGGATAAACCTAACATTATCACAATCATATAATCTCTTTCCAAGGCACACAGATTAGTACAAATTGTGTTTGTTGTCAATCGCCTGAGACAAGTCATTTCTTTTATTTAAGCTTGGGACCAGTTATGAAATAATTTTCAACAGGAACGTCAAAGGAAAGTTATCCAAATATAATGTTAAAGTCTTACCCATGCAAGCAAAGAGTGCTTTCAAGACTTGAAAACATGATGTCCAAACTTTAAGAGTTATCTCATTGACAAGACAGACACTAGATAAACTTTCGACAAAATACACATGTAAAGATGAGGACGGATAACATTTGTCCCTAAGACATTTATTCGGTGATACTTCACTCAACCTCCTCATTGGTTAGAACCCTCTGTAGGTAGCCCTTTTATGGAACGTTGACAACCGACTAATACCAATTGATATGCACCCAAACACTTAAGGAAGCCACCCTTAAAAGCTATTTATTGTTAAGGGGAAAGAACCAAACACTTAAACACTCCATCAAACATTTCACGTTATTTGATGTGAGACTTGGACACCCAATATTACCTAAGTCCCTATCGTGGGATCTAACATTTCCTTGTGTTCCTGTACATTTATCTTGGACCATAATCAATTAGAACCAGAGTTGCCACTTAATGAGGTTTGCTACTTTATTTTCTATAAGAGAAACAAAAGTAGTAATGGCTGAGTGGAACTCAAAATGGCATACACATGGCTTTCATCAATTGCAATTGTAAATATTAAATACAGATTAACTTACTGCTTAGATTACAAAGCAAAGGAAGCTAGTAAAAAGCTAAATGAAAGAAACAAAACTACCTGCATATCATGGAAGTCTTTCCCAGCATGAGGATTTACTTCAAATAATGAATGGAGATATAGATGTAAAAAGTATCTACGATCACTCTTATCATCAGCATTTAGAAGTTGTTTCACAACTTCAGGTGGACTTATTAAGTCCCTATTTTGGATCAACAAAGGAACTGCACGCTTGCAATCTAGCTTCATTAGTTGAACAACCTGCACAGATAAACATTAAACAAATAAGAGTCCAATGATTATTATATAAAGAAATGAAAACCGGTACAGACAGAATACTCGTATACTGCTTAAAATAGAAAATTCAACAACTCTATAAACAATTCTGGGAATATTGAAATCTTACTCAACCAATTTGGCAAATCTAATATGGTACTTTGTTCATTAATCCTTGTTTGTATGCATTCAATATATCAAAGATATATATCAGATATGGAAAACATGGATACCCAGACCTTAATACACTACATTGAAGCTTGTAAAGAAAACAATTCAGGTGATTAAAATAGAATGCCAGCAGATATATGAAACATGAATTTGTCAGGTAAGGTAATACTGCAGACCTACGAAGAAAACACAGAATTCCAAGATTACCGTAACTTCTACAACAAAGCATAATTATACCTTTCCACGAATTTCTTCATGTAGGTTATGTTTATCAATAAAATCAAATACTTCTGGCTTCATAAGCTGAAAATTTTAACCAAACAAAAAAAGGAAAGTCAATTAGCAGTAATAACAAATAGACAACATGCCGTAGTATAAACATGCATTAGCATTTAATAGATGTTATTGCTGCCTGAATGAAAAAAAAATTACTTTGAACACTTACATCAGCATACAACGAGAAGGCCTTCTCATATTGCCCATTGATTATATACAACTCTGCCAATGCCTAGCACAAAAGAAGAAAATGTTAAAATAAATAGATGGTTAACAGATTAAAAAATGCAAGTACAACTAATCAGACTAACCTCCTTAAGTGAATCAGTCATAGACGAAGTATTTAGCTGAGGTTCAATGGCTGAAATTACAGGTAATGCAGAATAAATTACAGAAGGCCAGGATTTTACAGTGGACAAGAGATCGTTATGAAAAGAAGAATTTGTAGCCAATGCAACAAGAGCAACCTGTAGAACCAAAAAGCAGCATAAAAGATTATTTCTACCAAGCGAGTTCATTAAAGATACCAAGCAAACACATTAATTGTGACAGAGACCACTTTGTTTTAGCTAACCTCATAAGCAGTATCACGTAGTCTGGGGCTTTCTGTAGGCATGTAAGGAACTAAAACAGGGAGTTGACGAAGATGTGCAAAGTGGAAAACCCATCTGTTGAAAGCAGTTCATTGAACACCAATTACAAATCAGAACATAGTAACAAACTAACAAATAATGACAGGTTGTACCTCTCCCAAGCTGGAGCTGATCCCCGAAGCAACTTGGGACACAGAGATGCTGCTTCACTGTATTTTCTTTCCACAATCAGATGATCAAGGTACCTAGATCCCACCTGCAAAGATAGTGGAAAAAATGAAAAACTTCTCATAATACTCAAATGGACAAATTCAACTAGAAGGTAACAAAGCATATACACATAAAATACATACATCCACCGTGATTTATTTTATAAAAAGAACTAATATTAAAGAGAAGTAGATGATTGGTGGACCTTGAGGTCAGAGATGTCAAAATTTATAGTAATGTCTAGCATGATTTTTATAAAAAAGAAAAAAGAAAAAAAAAAGAAGAGAAATACTATAAGGGATACCCGAAAGCAGTTAAGGTACCCTCAAGAGTAAAGAATTCCAAATAACTAAACCAAAACGAACATAAGAAGTACCAATTGCATCAAAATAGAATCTTGAGGAAATTGGAGAAGAAAGCAAATGGTCAATCATGCTTCAATACCAATCAAGCTGATTTCAAGTTTCATATAGATAAAAATCTAGCGGGCCAACAGTTTTACTTTACATTATCCAATCACCATTAATTATATTGGAAATTTCATTTCATTTAATCTTGAACGTCTATATAGAGTGTTGTTGATAGCAAAACAAATGATAATACATTAATAGATTTTTTGAAAAACAAAATAGTTGAGGAGCTTTCACAAACATACAATCAACATAAACAAGTGCCTATATATGCGATTGTGCACATCTTAATTCCAGTTATGTGCTACACAAGTACCCTTTATTCTATACTTTACACTTATAAATTTAATAGCATACAATCATTAGAAATTAGATTGAACTAGGATAAAACATAATACCTCATCAAGCAGTTCACTTCGTCCCTGACCAGATTCAACCACAGCCAATGCTTTTTCATGCCACCCGTGCTGAAGAAGCCACGCAATATGATCTTCAGTATCCCTGATTATTAAAATGCATCAATTTTTCTAAATTATCTAATTTAACTTTTTCAGATCTCTAGAAAAACTTAGAACAAAAACACGATATTTTAAAGCCTTAATTGCCCTTTTTATCACTCAACTTTGGTACATCTGCAAATTTTCCATTCAATTTTTTTTTTAGTTCTTTGTACCATATAATTTAAAAAATTAAACGTATTTTACCAATCTGTCAATTGACAAACACCTCAGATGACGTGACCAATTAAACAAGTGGAAATTTAATGTTGGCCCATGTAGCATGGCACCCACGTGTTAATTCTACTCTTAGTGTTGTGAGTTGTGGACATTGACCCTGGTCTATCACCATTGACAACACCATAAACCCAAACTAGTTGTTTGAACTTTACTTCCCATTTTTCAGAAGCCACAGTCACAATCTCAAAAACAACACCTCCTCCCTCACCTCCATCATTGACCTCACCCCCTCCATCATTCTCTCCAACATCCCCATCCGTCCACACCCCGGACTCCCCTCCTTGCTCAACAACTTCCCCCTTGTGCTAAAAATATACTTTTCGTTTCAGATTTTCAGCACACACCACCATAAGAAGAATCAAAACAATGCAGAGAATGAGTGGAGCCCTGCTGCCAAACAAATTGAAGATGGTTTGGTGGAAGCGGTTCAATCTGTTAAAAAGTAAGAGAATTGTTGTTGAACTGGTGGGTTCCTATTTGGGTTGGAAACAACGACTTGATACAACCTAGGCTCAACAAACTTGTGTTGTGATGCACACGAAGTGCCATAGTTATTATGGATGAAGTCCAGGGCGAAGCATGGGACTTAGGAGCATGGGTAAATGAGGGTTTCTGTAGAGAAATTATTAAACATGAATGACCTGTCGCCGTACGAAACATGTTACTAGAAATTACTGCTTTACCGATTGGATCCTGATGAGTCAAGGCAGTGACAAAAGGGGAGGAGCAAGGTATTTCGGCGAAAGATGAGGGTTCTGACTCTTCTAGTGTCACATTGGAGCCTTAGGTGGAAGAGCTGGGAAGGGTTTTTGTTGAGAGTGTGTCTATGTGGTGCAGGTGAACGAATAGAGTGGACGAGTCAGGTTTTGGGTCAGATCCTAGGGCGGTGGACTTGGGCTAGGAGAGTGTGGGTGAGTGAGGGAGGTTACAAATGACGAAGGTTTGGACTTAAGCGCGTTAGTTGAAGTGGCAAAGACAGAAAGGAAAAAGAAAATATCAAAAGAGCATGGGAGTTACTGGAAGGGGCACTTGGAACTCCAATAGGTTTAAGGAGAAGTGGTACTGAAGACCCTTTTGCGCAAGAATGAGTGGAGCACATTCTGAGAAGGTCGGGGTTGAAGTAGAGGAAGGGAGGGTAGTCCCAATTTAGGTAGGGATTTGGGTGGCAACGAAGAATTCAGAGTGGAGGGATTGGGTGGTTGTGGGGCTCATTACGATGTGGGCTATGGTTGAGAGTGGAGGGTAGTCATATTTAGATTTAGTGCAGATGATCATGCCAACACGGAATTGTATCACTTATTTTATTGACAACGTTATAATAGTTGTTTGCCAATTGATGGATTGTTAAATGGTTTTAATTTTTTGACTTATATGGTACAATGGACCAAAAAAAAGTTCAGTGGCAAAATTCGTGGAAGTGACAAAGTTGAGTAGTAAAAAGTGCAATTACACCATTTTAAATGTATTAGAAAATTCCAGTATATTGTTTTAGCAAGAACTTTTAGATAAAGAACAGACCCGAACAGACCCCATTTGTTTTTATTTTAAACGATATAGCTTCTTACTACTACAACAACAGCATGCGTTGCAGGGGCAATTAAGGGAGGGAGGTTAAAATTTCCAATAACAAAGTGTACGAGTGTGAAGGATAACATGGATAGATGACAGCATTCAGACATCAATTTTTTACACTAAAATGAGTGACAAAGTTACTTAGACTATCATTCTGTAATTCTATAATCTAGTGAAATACAATAATACAGGAAATATTCAACGTAACACAACTACCAATGAACTGGACAACAATGATAACCAAATCAAGCTACTGCAATTTGCATTAGAACATTGATCCACGCCAAGCAATCAACTGGAAACTCAAGGGCACACCATATCTAGTCTAAGAAAACACAAGCAAACACAACAAAAAAGCATATATCACACTAGGTGGATATGACGAGGTTTAAGACAACTTTTAATCGAAAGAATATTTCTTTTCTTACTAAATCCCTCCCCTTTCCTGGGGGTGGACATGATGAACACTACAACTATTGTCGTCTTTCAATAAACATCACATATTATGTATTTGTGAAAAACATTTTTTCAACAGCCCCCTCAATAGTTTTAAGGCCACAAGTCATACATAAATGCATCCAAAAATTAAAATAGTACAATAGATAAAGAAATTGAAATCAACCTTGGCTTGGCAATAACTACGTCCTTCAGAGATACAATATAGTAAAGTGGTTCATCACCTGCAGCCCACTGACCACCAGCATAACTGCTACCTACAATTGAATGAAAAACAATATTATGCAAATTTCAGGAAACAATATGTTACAAAGGTGTATATTAGGAAGGAACTCCGATTATCCACATCTCTCGGGTAGGGAATGATAGAAGTAAAAGATTTCAGGAGACACAATCAAGGGAATTAAGATCCCACGGAGAAAATGGTAAATGCTAACGGATTTCCACTGAGGCAACCAAGGGGAGTTTGAGGAAAAATTAATCTGTGGCTATAAAAAGAAAAGACATGAGAAGATGGACAGGTGAGGAAAAAAGTGAAGAGTAGGGGCGTGTGCAGAATCTCTTCAATATTGTGTCACCTATTTTCTGTCAGTTATTTGTCTCCCACTGTAAATCGCCACTATGCAGGCAGTGATATCATAGTAATAGTAATATCTGTATCAGCGGAATAAAATACAGCATATTCAACATAGCTGAATACGCTTCAAAACATCACTAACAAAGTAAGCCAAATGTTAACCTGAGAAGGGAGCATGTGCAAGAGAATAGTCTTTCGCCCTGTAATGCTCGAACCCATGTACTGGCAGAGCATCTGTAGAAAGCTCATCATTATTCCATGTTACTATTCTTACTTCTGGTCTTTGAGCCTTGCCCTGTTCAGAATTATTTTACTCACGCTCATAACAAAGTCAAGTTTTTTAATGTATATATGTATTGAATAAATCACTGTGTAAGAGATATGTATTCAATACAGCAACAGTTATTTTAGAAATAGCAGGACAGTATGGCAAAACATAGTTAAAAATGTATAAAAATTGTAAAACATAATAAATATATAATTGCAATTTTACAGATCCAAATTAAAAACACATTTTTTAGGCATTTCCGATATAAAAAAATTACAAGCCATTGTCATCATAAATTACGTCCTATTATTTACAAATTACATATAGGGATAATAATATCTATCTCGTTCTTTTTCTTTAAATAATTCATAAAGAGAGAATGTTCCTGTATTACACATACTTGTATGTTTCATGCAGTTTTATTAGGTATACATGCTTTAAATCCGTTGAACCTTCAACAATATCAGTATAAGATATTTGAAACAATTAATGGTACTGGTGCTTCACAGGTCTTGATACTTCATTGACACTTATTGGTGAAGTATCTAGGAGTATCGATATCAGGTATGTGAAGCAAACTGAAGTATTGGTGCTTCATATTATAATACACTTTACTTTTGGAAAATACAATATAAATTTGATTGCTTCCATACTGATTTTGTTATGCAGCTTGAATTCATTATTTTCTACACCCCAATAAGGAATAGTGCCCTCAATGAATAATAAATAATGTGCATGCCACATGCCTGACCGTAATATATATTAAAATATCTAACTAGTAGGAAGCACCATGGTGCTGATCTGGTACCGTTGCTTATATAACACTGAAGAAATCTAAAAATTCCAAACGATCAAATTCATTGTTTGATCCTTCACAAAATGTAATAGTAAATAAAAATAAAATTTTCAGCATGCCCATGTATTATAATAGACCAGGAAATTACTACTTCAAATTATGATAGTTGGAGAAATTTACCATTACTTGAGTAAAATACAGAAGAATGAACAAAGAAAACAAAGTATGGCATAAAACAAAGAATTTACAATAGGATAGAAGGTCAGCATGAAAATTAAAGAATTCCATTTCCTTATTACCAGTGAGCATAAATACCTGCCGTGAAGGAGCAGAGCTACTAAAATCCTTATCTCCATCTTCTTCTCCAGGAATATATGCAAGAACAACCAAAGCATCACCAAAGGGAGCAAGCCCTGAGATGAAATAGCTGGTTTGGAAAGATGCCACAATATCCACCTGGACAACACCAGACAGAGGAACTTGCCTGAATGACCCATTCGCTGCCCTTTGGTGATTTGTCCTTATTGAAGCAATTTTGACAGATGTTCCCCATCCAATAACCAAGAGTGTATCATCCTACATGTGATGGAAGGCATTAAGCTCCACATTTTTATCAAGAGATATACAGGAACATATGAAATAATTGTCTTGCCACTGTTCAAATTCCAATGCCACAGAATAAGCCTTCAATTTTAGCAGTGGAGACTGTATGAAAGAACGATATAACTCAACAGCATGCCTAAATCATTTGACTTACCTGCCAGACCAGGTGAGGAAGTAAAAGCTCGGGGCGTGGGCTCCCTCGTGGTTTTTCAATAAATGTAACACGCTGGTCATTGGCAGTATCATAAACCTTCACTCCTGCATCATTAGCCCAAGCAACAAGACTTGCTCTCCATTTCACAGCATGTATCGAACCTTCAGCAGAGTGCAAAACCTTTTGGGGATGGTAGGGTGGGGTAGTTTTAAGGTTAACAAACAAGAAGTACTGTAGAGTAGAGAATAGATGTCCCAAGTATTAAAACATTCTGACAAACCTGATCGCGGTAGCCCAACCATTTCTTTGAATTTAAATATAAATGACCAGCCAAACCACCAGCAACAAATCTCCTGGACATTTTCCTTGCATAATCTGGATCCAATGCAACTGCCTTCATCGGCCGATGGTACTCAAACTTTAATGTCTCATCAGTGAAAAGGCTGTTTATCACAACTGATCCGTCATCAGAACAGCTTCCAATATATTCACCTTCTGTGTCAAAGCTTAGGTCGTTGACAACAGAAGCATGTGCAGAGAACTCCTTAACCTATAACAAGGTAACTCAATTAGAAACAGATTCCTAAAAATAACACAACACGCGAGCAATTGACCATGAGCCAACAGCCGCTACAAAAAAAATTTCAAAGCGCAGTGTCAACATAAACCAATATACATCCATAAACCCAAGCACAATCTGATTTTGAAGAGAATCTCACGAAAACAACTTAACAATCACACGAATTATTTCTTTCCATAAATTTAATCAAGCCAGCTCCAATTTGAGTAAATAATAGATCAGATTCACAGAAACTACGAAATTCTGACGATTAAGCGGCTACATGAAATGTCAAAGCGCACAGAGTCATCATAAACTACATCCATAATCCTTGTCATATATTTGAAGAGAGTATCAACGAACGAAGCTCAATAACACAGATTGTTCCGTTCCGTAAATTTGATCTAGCCAGCTCCAATTCGAGTAACAGTTCAAATTCACAGAACTTGCGAAATTCTCAATCACAAAACAGCGGCTATGCGAAATCTCAAAGTGCACAGTACTAACACAAACCAAAAAAATATCCACAATTACTAGCATACATTTAAAGAGAACGTCAACACACGCATGCTCTCAGTCACACGAAATATTTCGCTCCATAAATTTGATCTAACCAGCTCCAATTCGAGTAATAACAGCTCAGATACGCTGTAATCGGGAGATTCTCCACAACGAAATAAGCAACGAATAGATGATAACACGTTAACTAACCTGATTCCCGAGAAAATCGAGGATGTGAACGGTGCCGCCGTGAGTGCCGAGAGCGATCATCCGCTCGGCGACGGCAATACACGACGCGGCGTCACTCGCCAGCAGCGAAGGTATGCTACCTCCCATTCTCTGGTACTTGAGCCTCGGTTCCTCTTCGTCTTCTTCATCTTCCACTTCTTCTTCGTCTTCTTCTTCCTCTTCGTCTTCCTCTTCTCTCTCGTCGTCTCCTTCGACGCCGTTCTCAGACGGAAACGGAACCATTCGGATAGTTATCGCGTGAGGCCTCGTCCTGCGGAGAATGGTGAGTTGGCGAAAATGCGAAATGAGCGAAAGTGAGAAATTAGATCTGTTTGGTTACGCTAAAAAAATCTTTTTAATTTAATTATTATTATTATTCCTTTCTTTGTTTCCTCTATTTTTTAAAAATGAAATTTCGGTGTTACAAAATTTCTCCAGAAAGAGGAAAGTTTCAAACGGTCCCTCGATAAAGTAAATTATTGAGTAGACGACAAAAACAACGAGGTGTTAGGTGCTGATTAGTAAAAAAGTGTAGTTGCACCAGGATCCTCTACGTCCAGTTTTGCCTTCTGCCACCATCTTGCTGCATCACAGTCGTTGATTAATCACAGTGCATGAATCCAATGGTTCTAGTTTTTGGCGTAGGGATAGTATCCAAACAAAAATCTTACTTTAAAAAAATAGCAAAAATGTGATGGAAAAAAACTCTAATTATGTTTTATGATTCAGGATAAAGTATTAAAAACATCATTTACTTTATCAATTTTTTAAAATATATGTTTTTGTAATTTTTAAATATTCAATTTGAGAATAAAAATAGTTACTTTAAAACCGCTTTTAATTTTTAAATGATAAATTTAAAACATTTAAAACAGTTTAAAAAATTTTATATACCTAAATCAAATTTAAACAACTTAAAACATAACTAATGGCTGATAAAGAAAATCAACTAAACCTATAACTTCTGGTGTACTGAAAGTATCCTAACAAAATTTTTAATTTAAAAAAAATGCAAAAATGTGATGAAAAAAAATTCTAATTATGTTTTACAGTTCAAAGTCAGATTCGGGATAAATTATTAAAAGAATCATTTACTTTGTCAATTTTTAAAAATATATGTTTTTGTAATTTGTAAATATTCAATTTGAGAAAATAAATAGTTACTTTAAAGCCGTTTTTAATTTTTAAATAATAATTTTAAAATATCAACAAGATTTTTCTAATTTGAAATTTAAAACATTTTTTAAAAAATTTACATACCGAAAACAAATTTAAACAACTTAAAACATAACTAAAGGCTGATAAAGAAAATAAACTAAACCTATAATATAAAAATGTAAAGGGCTCGTAGCGGATGAAATATCCTGGGCAATTGCTTCCGGGACCTCTACGTTGTCTTCATGTATCCTATCAATTTTTTGTAATTCCATAAATGCTCTGGTGAGAATATACAAAGAGGGAAGAAATAAGGTTTACTGTGGTTTTGTGAAAACGGAGAAGAGTGTTGGTAGGTGATGGCAGAGGAGGAACATGATGGCGGAGAAACTTGGAGTAGCATGTATCTTTTGAGAAACTTGGATAAGCTTTTATTTTTTATTGGAAACTTTGTGAAACATTAGTTTTATTTGAATTGATATATAGTTTGAAGGATTTGTTTAATTTAGTTTGGTGGTTTTGATTTGGTATTTGTTTGATTTTGTGAAGCATTGCAAATTTTTGTAGTATGATTTTTTTTCAAAAGTAGACTTTTATGGAAATGTCTTACGGAAATTTTTTTTCGTAAAAGCCTTAAGGTTTTTCTTAATGAACCATATTTTTGAAAAAAAAAATTATACTATGAAAAATATTTCTGAAAATCTTACGGAAAATTATTTTAGAAAAATCACACTTCTCTCATTGCATCTCACGACAACTTCAAAATTAGCAATGATTCACAAAATCAAACCAATACTAAATCAAAATCACTCCACCAAATTAAACAAATCCCTCAAACTATATATACATTCAAATCAAACCAATGTTCCACAAAAAATTTCAATCAAACACAAAGACTCACCTCTCAAAAGATCTCCCTTACTCCAAGTTTCTCCGGTGGTCCTGCGCCGCTCCTTCGTCGTCTCCACGCTCTCTCTGCCTTCACCCTTCATCGTCGTTGCTCTTCAATGCCACCGGCGTTGCTGTTGGTAGCTCATCCGCCGTCACCCACCAACACTCTTCTCCATTTTCACAAAACCACTAACAAGATCATTTGTGGAATTACCAAAAACTAATGGGGTGCAGGAAGCAAATGTGGGGTTGCAGGAAGCAATTGTTAGTGTCATGTCAGTCGTGAACTGATAATTAAGGTTGTGTTTGGTTAGACTGATTTGAGGAAATTTACTGTTCAAGAAGATGAATTTAAGGGGATGAAGGTTGTTTTGTTAACCTGATTTGGGATGATGGATGAGGATAAATTTGTAGGATTGGATCTTCGCTCATCTGAAGTGATTTGGGATGATGGATGAGGATAAATTTGTAGGATTGGATCTTCGCTCGTCTGAAGAGATTTGCAGGGATTTGAAGAGATGAAGAGCGAAATTACGAAATACCTTTGTAAATAAAGTGGAAATTGCGAAATACCCTTGTAAATGAAGTAGAAATTACGAAATAGCTAAATGAAGTAGAAATTACGAAATACCCTTGACTTTGAAAATTACAAAACACTCATTTAAATGTGTTTAGGGTTTGTAACAATATATATTATATATGAAAAATAAACTGATTTATACCTAATTCTTTAAATAATTGATTTCAATAATTATATATATTTTTTTCATTCAAAATACTTACCTTTTCTCCAAAACAGCTATAATATAATTAATCTCCTTCAATCTACCCATACTCAATACAACCTATCAATTCATAATTATATTATTGACCTAGAATAATTAAATCACTAAAAATTGTTTACTTTATAAAAGAAATAATAAAAATATATTATAAATATTATATTGTTTTCTATTTTTTATCGATGAAAATATGTTTACTTAATGTTTAATTGAAGTAAATCAGAAAAAAAAAATTTGTCTCCTTATTTGATTCAATATATATGATGAAATTGAGGAGAGAAAATGTTATTTAAAATATTTTTTATTCATTTTAAAAACAATTTTATTTTCTTTTAAATATAAAAATATTAACACACAAAAATAAGAATGTTCACGAGTTGGATTAATTAAAATCATTATCAACATACTAAAAAAATATGTAGTTAGTTAATTCAGTTTCTATATTTTTTATATTAAAATAAACTTAATATAATTCATTTTAATTTTTTACTATCTTATGTCACAAGGGTTAATTAGTAATTTCAGAAATATATCAATTGAAAAAATAAAAATAAATCTATGACATCTATCAAATCAATCCCAAACTTTCATAACCAATCCCCTCAAATCATATCATCTATCCATTAATCCAAACAGCCCTTTCATCCACATACAATCTACTCAAATCATTTCAAATCCATCCTCTCAAATTCACTCCCCCAACCAAACAAAGCCTAAGAGAAGACACTTTCTTCCTGCACCCCACTAGTGAAATGTCCATTATACTCTAACAGAAAAGCACATGAAATCCTACATTTTCTTTTATTCTTTTTCTCTCGTTTCATTTTCTCTCTTCCTTGTTGCCGACAATTACCTTACATGGTTGTCACCTAGTTATATCGGTTGAACGAGTTGTTCTCTAAATTTTTTTATATTTTCAGTTATGTTTTTTAGATTGAGTAAATTGGAGGGTTTTCAATTTATAAAATTTAAAACATATTATATTTTTTTAAATATATATTGAATGGTACAATTTATAATATATTTTTAATTAAAATTATATTTTGAAATAAGAAATTTAAAATATATTTCAAAAACATAATATATTAAGTATAATTTCAAATCTATAAATATATTGTAGACTGCAGAATCTAAAATATAAATTATATTGTGGAATCTATAAGAAATGTAAACATATTACATTATAGACCAGTTCATGACTATATTTCATATTGATATGAAATGTATTTCAAAAACAAAATATATTTTGAATATTGTAAGTGAGAATGTAGTTCCAAATCTGTAAATGTAATATAAATTGTATAATCTATAGTTATATTTTGAATTGCACTTGAAATTCATTTTTATTGGACATTATGAAATGTATTATGTTTTTTCTAATAAATTCATAATTCAAAAATCTAAAATGTAATTTGTTTAGAAAAAAAATATTGTACTGATTAGTGCTTCTTATTGTTATAAGACTTAATTATATAGTATGTAAAATTATAGCTACAGAAAAATGAGGTTCATCTCAATATATTGGTAGAAAAAGACCAATAACACTCAAACCATAAAAATTGTGATCATAGTATTGATATAATAGATACACCTATAGAGGGATATGATATGTGTGGTGAATTATTGAGAAGATCTTCAGATTGTTCATTATTAATGAATTTCACAGATGTTGTGGGAAGGCCAAGTAAGAAACAAAAAGTGTAGTTAATTTTGATATTTTGTTACGATGAACATAATATGAAATAACAAACACACATACAAAACACTTACACAAGTACATTAACATTGAAGCAAGTTATATCACATACCAAATACGTATACAAATACATTATAGTCTACATGTGACCAAAAACCATCATATGCATTGATTGAATTAAATCATATCATGTACCAAATACATACACAAACATAATACAACATAAGTACATGCCCTTTATAATTTGTTCATACAAATACATTACAACATAAGTATATGTCATTGTAGAAGGCCAAACACATTCTCTTCCAACTAATTAATCTTCAACTATCTCAAACTTCATTATATTACACTCATCCAAGTCAAATAACTAATCTACTTCATTGGATTTTCTTGTAAACAAATATTTCATCTTTATATTCAATAGTTACGATTGAAGTTGTCAACACAGTTAGTATATATCAATGTAAAATATATTACATGCATTAACAAAATCAACTATTTTGTAAAAAGTCAATAAATTTTGTATTTTAAAATGTACAATTTGAAATACAAAAATTTGCATTTTGAAAAATACAACTTTAAATACAAATATTATATTCCATAACATACAATATATAATATAAACTAATTAGAGATTGTTGAATTCCACAATTCATAACTAGAACTGAAAAAAACAAAAAACAACAATATTCATAAAAAATTAAGGCACAAACAATCGTCAACCGCCACCACTAAACACAATCATAAACCATGAACAACCAACAACCACCACCATAACATAAACATTCTCCATCACCAACACACTCATTAAACACAATCATTTACACATGGATATATATGAAAATTTAAAAAATATGAGAATATATGTGATATTAATTTTAATTTATTAATTGTGATGTTGAATTAAATTATCTCTAAATGTTCTTTAAGCAAGTGTTTTTATTTTAAGTAGGCAAACTAATGTTCATTCAAATAATCAGTTGTGATAAATTATCACTTGGAAACAATCTATTGATTTCAATAATCATATGTATTTGATTTAAAAAGATATTTTAATCCATTAAACACATAATTATTAGCTAAATTATAAAAAAATACATGTAAACAAATATTTGAATGAATATGAACTCATATTTTGTTTACTAGGTATTTCAAATGTTTTTTAGAACAATAGATTATTAGATTTATTTTAATCAATTGAAACAAGTTTAACTATATGATTTAATTATTCAATTCAGAATCTCAACTTTCATAATTCTCGAGTTAATAAATATGTGACTTAATCTCAATATGACTAGGGTAATTTTCTTTTCGCCCTATTCTTTTATACACTTTATAAATATTAAAATTTTTATTTGGTCTTTATCACGGAAGGACCTGGTTGAAAAGCTTAAAAAATTTTGTAAATATTTAAAATAAACAGAATAATTTGTCTTAAGAAATGATACATGTTAGATAATATTTTATAAAAACAATACTGTTATGATAAAGTTTTTTACATTAATTCTTTCAATATTTTTTGATGTGATTATCGGTGGTTATTACTAAAAGAATTTCAAATAACAATATTTAAATTTTTTTTCATTCCACTACATGTTTAATATTAACTTTATTGATTTTGACGATAAATAAATTGAGAGAAATATTTTCATCATTGTTATTATAAATTGAGAGAAATGTTTTCATCATTGTTATTAATCATTATTTATAAGAAGTAAATACTTTAAAATTTCATATACGATTATACAAACACATTTGAATGTTTGAAAGAAATGAACATATTATATTATGTTGTTACCAAAGTATGTTTATTTAAGTTGTTTTTATCATTGTTATGTTCTTTATTTTCTTTAATTTGATTATTTTAAGATTATATTTGATATGTTACAACCACAAAATCATTGGAACCCTTATAAAGAGTTAGGTAAATATAGTGTAAATTGGTGTTTGCAATGGAAACTTCACTTAGAAAAATAAATAAAAAATAATATGAATTTTAACTTATTACCTTAGAGATATAAAAATTTGTTTACTTTGATCGTGAATTTAATAATTTGTAAAACAGGAAAAGCAAAATTACAAAATTTATGGTCTAAATAAAATAAAACCTGATATTTTTTGTTTTGGTTTAGCCTTAGTTAAAATGAGATTAGACTAGTTTTACCATGAAGTCTTTTTTTTTTTTTTTTTTTTTAAAAAAATTTTTATAAGAATTTTTTTTTTTAAAAATTATTTTAAAATTATTTTTAAATATATTAAATTTTAATTTTTTTTTTTTTTAATATATTTTTTTTATATTTTTTTTTT
>Ga0099825_1002514_pt1 | contig 24370 bp, 9 predicted proteins | sample SiratroredBW_FD_76838 | JGI IMG/M metagenome (GOLD analysis project Ga0099825, IMG submission 76838) | Root nodule microbial communities of legume samples collected from California, USA - Siratro red BW | ecosystem: Host-associated > Plants > Roots > Nodule | place: USA: California | collected... | reverse complement strand
TTACGACAAAGGAGAAAACGAAGAGCATGCGTGAATGTGGGATAAAGGAAAGTTAACAACGAAATTAAAAATTTAGAAATTTATATTTATGAATTCATATAATACGAATTTAATAAAAAAAAATCTCATAGTTATAATAGAAACTAAACCTAACTGTCATAACAATTAAAAGATATAAAAAATTTAATTTTCAGTTTATCCTTGTTATAACAAATGAATACAAATTATGAAAAAATAGAACTTCAAATAGGAAAGCATGGAGTCATTATGTACCTGATTTGTATGTTTTGTATTGGGTGCGTTGTGACCTAGTTTGGATCTATAAGTTTGTGGAGAATAATATATTATATATTATAAACAATACATTATTATTATTATTATTAATTTTACTATTTTCAATATATGTAATAGTTATCGTTTATTTTATAGGTTTTACAAGAGCACGTAACTTTTTAACTAATTTCCTACTTGTAAAATATTGATAATTTTGTTACGGTTAAATTTATTTCAAAGTAACACAATTATTATGAATATATTTAATCTAAAGCTTATTCTAAATTATTATTTTATCAAATGTTACTTAAAAAATTTTCAAAAATTATTTTAAAAATTACATTTTTAAGTTAATTTTTTTTTCTAAATGTATTATCTATTTAACACCTTTTCAATCAGAATTTTAGAACTTGACTCTTTGCCTTCTGGATTAAGTTTTAGTCTGTTCAAAAAATCTTATATGACCATAATTATAGTTATCACCAAAATATTAAGTCCCTTAAAATACCCATTTTTTAATATACTTTAATATTTGAATAGGTTAATAATGTTTTAATATTTCTTTTAGCACTTTAATTCAAATGATGAGTCTGGACTATTAATACCAAATTAATATGAATTCAAATTTAAATTTGTTTTGAAATTAATATTAACAATCTTTTCAATTTGTTAGGTTTTAAAATTTGAAAATATTGAAACTTCAATATTTTTTCCAACAGTTATTTCATATTTAAAATTTTCAAAAATACTGTAGCAAAGAAAATTAATTTATTTGATGTACATGTAAAATGTGTTAAACTATTTGATGAAATAATACTTTTTATTTTGACGAGGATTTAATTTTATTATAAATAAGAATGATCCATATTAATAGGAAATATAAAAATATTAAATATTTTGATTTTACTTAATTTTATTTCAATTAATTGTTGATAAAGTGATTTTTTAATAATATTTAACTTAAGTGTGATATGACTTTACTTATATTTGGATTTGGATTTAGATTGAATAAATGTTTTATATGTTATAAAATTTCCTTTTAAAAAGTTTTTTTTTATTTTTAAATAATTTTTTTTAGTTTCTATTATGACTATGGATTGGCTCTAATAATCATTTTTATTGATATTTTAATCGTATGAACTTTTTCTTATATAAATTTTTTTGGTTATAGGATTTTTTGGTTTGCACAACTGAGGGTTGGGCAGTCGAAATATGCATAGTAATTACAATAAAACTTTATTATTATATTTTTATAATGTATAATATGTATTAAATAATAGATAATATAATATAATTTTCAAAATTGATGATAATAAAAAAATAATCTAAACGTATCATGCATATTTAGTGTTTTATATTGTTGTGTTATTATTAGTCCATATAATATATTCTTTGCCTTTTTTAAAGTTGTCACATTTAAGAAACTTGTTATCCAAGTTAGGGTTAGGAGAGCTTTTTCTACATGTTGTATTAATCCAAGTTAGGGTTAGGAGAGCTTTTTCTACATGTTGTATAAATACATATGTAGGACAATGTCAAATTCAGCTTCAATTCATTGAATTTCATTTTTAGTTTCCTTGTTTAAACTTTTCTTTGTTGACTCTCCTAGAATTAAATCAAGAAATCTTGATAATTAGTCCAATCTTTATCAATTTTTTGTTCTCTCTAGTTCATTACGTCTCATCATACAAAATTCTGCAACACTCTTCTACGCACACTTTCACAGAACTCTCTCTATATTAACCTCCACAACATTTTTAGGAGCTTCTCTCCCACTTCCAACTTCCATTGGGTGCAAGTCTTCCCAAAAGCTTCCTCCACAAGCTTGAAGCTCACATTGAAACAAAGCACTTAAGAGGAGCTCTATCAGTATAATCTAAAACAAGGTAAGTTTTTATAAGATATAAATAATGAATTGAAATTACTTTTAACATATTTCAAGAAATTTGGATAGTTTTCTTTTTAAGTTATCCAAATTTACATTTTCAATTTTTTTTTAAATCTTAAAATTTATTTCAAAATTCACATTCAAAAAAAAAAACATATGTTTTTATAGATATTGATATATTTTTTCATTTAATGTAACTTTTCAAATATATTCTGTTTTGAAAGATTGATGTAAAAAAATAATATGGAAATACCACTTACAAATCTAGATGAAAGAAATAATTTCTACGGAATTTTCGTTTTTTACAAAGAAATATTTCAAAATTAAAAGTTTTATAAAATCTTCTTTTAAAAATTTAGAAAATATGGTGCAGGAGTTTAAAAATTATTTAAATTCATATACAACTAGATGTTATATTTGTACTATATTAATAGTTAAAAGAGGTAGTAATTAATAAATAATTTTTATTACGATATATATATATATTGTAAATATATAAATAAATATAAGAAAATATTTAAATTTATATAGAAATTAAAGATATATTGTACATTAACAAAATCATAACAAATTGGATATAAAAATAATTTTTTTCAGCATCATAGAACAATATGCAGATATTATATATAAAAAATTACTATAATTAAATATAATAATATTTTTATATTAAAATAATTATTTTTATATAAAACTTTCATTATTACATTTTTATAATATATATAATAAATAATAGATAACATAGGATATTTTTTAAAAATCAATGATAATAAAAAGTTAATTTAAAAATATTACCTATATATTTAGTGTTGGACATTTTTATGTTATTATTACTTATAATAATTAATTTGCATTTTAAAAGTAATTTTTTATAAAAAAGTATAATCTAAAATAAGATAGTATTTTTATAAGATATAAATAATGAATTGATACAGATATAGATAATCCAAAAAATATCATTTGTTTGTTTTATAGATATAGCTATATTTTTTCAATTAATATAACTTTTCAATCACATATATTCTGTTTTGAAAGATTGATGTTGATAATAAAAAACTAATACGGAAATACCACGTAAAAATTTAGATAGAAAGAAATAACTTCTATCCAATTTTCGTTTCTTCTAATAGAACTATTTCAATTTTAGAACTTTTACAAAATCTTCTTTTAAAAATCTAAAAATATGTTGCAGGAGTTTAAAAATTATTTAAATTCATATCCAAGTAGATGTAATCTTTTTAGTATAATAAACATAAGTAACTATTCAAATCTATATAGAAATTAAAGATATATTGAAAAGATTAGAAATAAGGATATGGAGATATTATACATAACAAAATCATAACAAATTTGATACAATGTTTTTTTTTTTCAGCATCATAAAACACTTATATATATCTTCTTCATCATCTTTCTTTCATTATCGTAAGATTATTTACATCTTTCTTTTTCTTCTTCATCTTTTTTTAACAAATTTGTGACTTTTTTTTCAGTTTTCAAATAATTCTTTGCACAATGAATTCGAGTTTGAGTCGTGACAACTTATTCGAGATTATCTCTTGGTTACCTGCAAAAGCTATTTACAAGTTTATGTCTACATGCAAGTTATTTTCAAAATTTCCAAAAGAAAATTATTTTGGACGCAGACAAGCTCAACATGCATTGTTAAGAAATGATACTTGTTTCTTCGTTCAATCAGACATTCTTACTAATACAATTGGATGGCATCTAAAATTTCATCTAGAAGTTGAATTTTACTCTTTACCTGGCCAAGAATCATCATCTGGAGTGTCTCATAATGGTCTATATTTTTTCAACAATGCCAAGATTTTGAGTTCATACAATGGCTTAATTCTCTGCTGTATGGTCAAGAATAAGGAAGTAAATTTTTTTATTAGCAACCCGGCAACACAATCTTGCTGGCCTATTCCAACACCACCCGAGCACATTCAAAATAGTAGTGTTGTTTTTAATCATAAAATTGGTTTGGTGTGTGACTCTGAAGGTAATCTTATGATGTATCATTTTATTGATAACTTAGATCATTGGTCTTCATATCTAGACTGCAAAGTGTATAGTTTCAAAGAAGGTGTGTGGAAAGAAAAAGCAGAAAATTTTTTTATTGGCAGCAGAAGTTTGAGATTTGACATACCTGTGCATTGCAAAGGAGCTATTCACTTCATATCAGGTTGTTTTCCTTATTTAACTAGAAATGATCCTTATTTTAGACCATACATCATGTCATACAATTTTGAGGATGGAAAATCAAGAATGTTGAGGCTCCCCAAAGAAGCAAGAAGAGGTTCTTATGACATAAGTTGTAACATGAGAATTTTTCCATGGAGAAAAGTCAATGATCCAAATCAATCTATTTGTTTGGTAAGATTAAGAAAGAGAGTGTTTACAGTATGGGTTTTGAGAGAGTATGAATCAAGTTTGTGGAAAAAGATTCTAAAGATAAGAATAAAGGCAATGAGATTGTTGGAGAGTGATCCTTCTGACCTTCAAGTCAAAGATTTCTCTTTATTAAATGGAGAATTCTTGGCCTTTGCAACACAGAAGAAGGTATACCTCTATGGCTTGAGTGATAAGAGAATTCATAAATCATGGGATCATCAAATTGAGTGGGACTTTGTGCGCTTCATTTCTTACCGTGACACCTTGCACCCTTGTGATCTTGGAGCTACAGATTTATCTCTTCCTTCATCTATGTAAAAACTTTTAATTTTTTTTTTCATTTCATTATTTATATGATTTTATTCCAAGAATAGTAACATTGGATTTATTAGTTCTGTATATTATTCTGTAATTTTAATTCAAATTATATTATTTCAATTTGAACTAAGGATTTCAATTTTGTACAACTTTGCATATTTTCATTTTAGATCATATTAACTCATTGATATGATATAATTTTTTCTCCAATGTTATATTTTATTTATGATAATTTACTGTTAAATATATTTTATGTGAATCTTATTCCGAATTATTAATTTATGAAAAGTTTTTTAAACAAAACATTCAAAATTTATTTCAAGATAGACGTTATTTTTCTAATAAATATTATCTGTTGTTATATATATATATATATATAGTTTTTAGAAAAATAAAATTGAATATATTTTTAGAAAGAGTTGGTAATTGTTATTATAAAAATAAAAACTGAATAACTAATTTTTATTTATTTAAACTAATTTTCTGTTTAAAAAAAACATTCAGTATTATCTTATTTATTTTTAAAATTAAATTCTAAATTTGTTTTTATTCCAGAACTATCTCCAAAGCTATTACATAATCTGTTAAAAAAAATCTTATAATAAGAATAATTATAGTTATCATCAAAATATTATCCATTAAATACCAAATTTTTAATATATTTTAATATTTGAATAGGTTAATAATGTTTTAATATTTCTTTTAGTACCTTAATTCAGGTGATGAGTCTAGACTATTAATACCAAATTAATATGAATTCAATTTTCAATTTGTTTTGAAATTAATATAATCAATCTTTTCAATTTGTTATGTTTTAAAATTTGAAAATATTGAAACTCAAACAATTTTTCTATAAGTGATTTCATATTTAAAATTTTTAAAAATATTGTAGCACTGAAAATTAATTTATTTGATGTGTATGTAAAATGTGTGAAATTATTTGATGAAATAATACTTTTATTTTGATGAGGATTTAATTTTATTTATTTTAATTAATTGTTGACAAAGTGATAATTTTAGTAATGTTTAACTTAAGTATAATATGACTCTATTTATATTAAATTTTGATTTAGATTGAATAAATGCTTGTATGTTATAAAAGTTTTCTTTTAGAAATTAATTTTTATTTTGAAATAAACATTTTTTTAGTTTAAATAATAATATACCGATTGACTTTAATCCATATGATATTTATTGACATTCTAATCCTATGAACTTTTTCTTATATAAATTTGTTAATTATATGGATTTTTTTAGTTTGGACCATCGTGGGTAGGTCAGTCTAAATATGCATAATAATTACAATAAAACTTTACATAAAATAATTATTTTAATACAATATTAAAATAATTGTTTTTTCATAAACTTTCTTTATTACATTCTTATAATATATAATAAATAATAGATAACATAGGATATTTTTTTAAATTGATATATACATATCATACATATTAGTTCATATAATATATTTAAAAGTTATTTTTTATATTTAAAAATATAAAATAAGTTTATTATAAGTTTATAATAAAAAGAGACGAGACATTTGATAAATACACAATTATATCTATTGACAATAACTATTTTATAAATAATAGTAGCAAATACAATCAGAATTGGTTTTTCTTTTTACTTTCTATATAAATATTATAATAATAACTAATAGATTCAATTAGGATTTTAGCTTTGATAGTACTGTTGAATCTTTTAGGAAAGAAGAATATTTGACACTAATAAATCAGAAGAAACTCATATAAAAAGAATTTAAATTATAAATTTTTAATTTAAAATTTTAAGACAATAAGTTTATAGGTAATTTTATTTATATATTTAATTTTTAATTAAATAAACTTCTAATTCATATTTAAATTCTTAATAATTTTTATGAATTTCTAACAATTTCTTTCTTAAATCTGAGTGTCTTTCATAGTGAAATACCTTTTTCTTAAAACAAAAGTTTTTTTAAAATTAATTATCTTAGTAGTAACTATTTTCTTGTACCACCATTATATACCATTTATATATATATATATATATATATATAAAACACCTTCAATATAAAAAATCTTAAAAGTGTAGGATTGTTTACCTACTTTATATCACACTAATGAGTATCAGAATAAATCATTGATTTTGATCTCATTGCTATATGTTAGAATAACATCATAAAAACCCATAACAAAAAAAAAAAATAAAAAGAAAAATATACCAAACAATAGATAATAATGTAATTTTATTAAAGGAAAGAAAACTACAACATTATTCTATTTTAATACGAAAGAAAAAACAATAACCAATAACAATTTCCATTGAAAATAGGAAAAAAAATAAGAAAATTTTTAAAGAAGAAAGAAAAATTACATTATTATCTATTGTTTGTTATATTTTTATTTTTAATTTTTTTCTCTTAAACAATTTATAAAAAAATTAGTGTCTCTTAATAATGAAACATTATATTTTTTTATAAAAATATAATTAACAACTAAATTTCCACGTATTTGGAACTTGTCTCTTCATAGTAAAAAATGATAGAACAAGTATTGAAAAAGATAAATGATAATATTTAAGCTTTTGAACTTCTTTAAATAAAGATTGATAACAAAATAGGACATTTGAAATATTGGGATGTTCAATTGTATTTGTTTGAACCTGTCTTCAAGTTATTTGGAGTCATTTTTCAGATACTTGAGAATGACTAGACGTATATATACTTTATTGATATATTTTATTATACAGTATTTAAAAAAATATTAGAAGATAATTATGATTTTGCATGAGAAAAAATTCTTTCCAAAAATAATATTTTTTCATATTTTGTCCGAATTTTTAGTTTGAAATAATTTTAATATATTCCAAAATAACAAGTTTCGAAAAGTGCAAAATTTATAAAAAATTATTTTTATCTTTCCACTGGTACAGATGTAGGAAAAATTGTAGAGGTGCAGAGAGTAATTGTGAAGGTGCAAACTATCCAAAACAAAACTCCGGAAGCTCATTGGGCCTGTGTAAACATGAGCCGTCGGATTGGTTTGTCTGAAATGATGACAACCGTGGGATTTAGGTTTCTGAAAAACCCTAATCTATTAAATCCACCCTATTCCTCTGTTGTCTTTGTCTCGCTTCCGTTCATTTCTCTTACACACTCTTCTGCACCTCACTTTAACAAAGCAGAGGTTAAAGCGACGGCGCCGTTTTGCTGTCCGCCTTGACTGAGCCAGAGCTTCGTCTTGGCCCTCGATTTTGCGCGCAAACTTCCGGTCACAGACACCGTCACCGTCGTCGTCATCGTCGTAATCATCATCAATGGCACCGAAACAAACCAAGGCAGAGAAGAAGATCGCTTACGATGGGAAGCTGTGCCAGCTTCTGGAAGAGTACGGTCAGATCCTGGTGGTGAACGCCGACAACGTGGGATCCAACCAGCTCCAGAACATTCGCAAGGGTCTCCGCGGTGACTCCGTCGTCCTCATGGGGAAGAACACCATGATGAAGCGCTCCGTTAGGATGCACGCTGAGAAGACCGGCAACAACGTCTATCTCAGCCTCATTCCTCTCCTTGTGGTCAGTTCCCCTTTCTCCTCATTCTCTTAAAGCTTTCACCTTTGTGTTTTCTATATGCTATTTAGGTTTTGGGTTTTAACGGTTTTGCTGAGAATGTGTTCTGCGTTGAATTAGGGCAATGTGGGACTGATTTTCACCAAGGGTGACTTGAAGGAGGTCAGTGAGGAAGTTGCTAAGTACAAGGTAAGCTCATGTTTTTTATTTTTATTTTTTTGTATTTTATCATTATATTTTATTTTATTACTTCAATATTTGATAATGGGTATGCTTGTTTCTGTTTTTTTTTTTTTTTACAAAATGTGATTTTTTTTAATTAAATGATCCTATTGCTGGTTTTATACTCGTGTGGATGAGTCTGTTTAGGCTGAAAAATAAGTGATTTAAAAAGAGTAATTAAAGTGAATGATGCTATATTATCATGCTCTGGATTACTATGCTATTGCAAGGTGGTAATCGTAAGTTTGGTTTTTGTATCTAAATATGATGGTCAAAATTGTTATGAGTGGAGAAATTGTTCACTACCATTTGTTGAGTTCTTTTGTATTACAAATGGTTAGTTTTAGGTTTTTGTTTTGCAACTGTGTCATGCCCTTCAAGTGAATGCTGATTCAAACTTTGCTGTATTTGATTTGAACAGGTTGGAGCTCCTGCTCGTGTTGGTCTGGTTGCCCCAATTGATGTTGTTGTTCCCCCTGGTAACACCGGTCTCGATCCATCTCAGACCTCTTTCTTCCAGGTTGGTATTGTTTTAGAAACTATTTTTAGAATGTACAAGTGTGATGAAAGTGCAAGAAAACATCAGTTATAGTCAACCAAAATAATTTTTGAAGTTATTTTATTTTAGAAGGCTGAGAAAAATAATATTATTCTTGAAACAGTTTTCACAAACTACTTAGCAAGGAGTAAGCTGTGCTTAAACTATTTATTTATGCGTGTTTTCCTTATTTCAGGTGCTTAACATTCCCACCAAGATTAACAAGGGTACTGTGGAAATCATTACCCCTGTTGAACTTATTAAGAAGGGAGAAAAGGTTGGATCTTCTGAAGCTGCATTGCTTGCCAAGCTTGGCATTAGGCCCTTCTCATATGGGCTTGTGGTCCTTTCTGTTTATGATAATGGCTCTGTGTTTAGTCCTGAGGTCCTTGATCTTACTGAGGATGATCTCCTTGAGAAATTTGCTGCTGGTGTTTCCATGGTTACTTCTCTTTCGTTGGCCATCTCATACCCAACACTTGCTGCTGCACCACACATGTTTGTGAATGCCTACAAGAATGTTCTTTCTGTTGCCGTTGAGACGGATTATTCTTTCCCCGAGGCAGACAAGGTCAAGGAGTATCTGAAGGTAAATAATCTTGACATTTTGATTTTCTAAAGTTTTGCTAGCCCCATATGAATTTATTTATGAATTTATATTTTAAATGCAGGACCCAAGTAAATTTGCCGTAGCTGCTGTTGCTGCTCCTGCTGCTGCTTCTGGTGCTCCAGCTGCTGCAGCAAAGGAAGAGGAAAAGAAGGAAGAGCCCGCAGAAGAATCTGATGATGACATGGGTTTCAGTCTGTTTGACTAAATTATGTAATACTTGTTGAGGTTGCTTTTCAGTTTTTTCCCATTTTGTTAGAATTGATGAATTGGACTTTCAGTTTAGTTGTTGTAGTTTGCTGTTTTCCCTTTTCATGTTACATTGTAATACTTTTTGAAGTTTAAAATTTCCTAGTTATATGGTTAACTTGTCTGTTCCCGTTGCTATTTTGAATTTCCGTACGTGCTATTTATAAATAATTGTTAAGAGTGTGTTGAGGAAATGTTAAAAGTTTATAAATAATTTCTCTTCTATTATCAACCAAATACAGGAGATTGATGTATTTTCTTTTTAAATAGTACACTCAAATTAACATTAGCTTAAAGAATTTTGAAGTAATAAAAGATATAAAGTATTTTACATTAAACACACCTGAGAATTTATTCCTGAAGTGCACACACTGAAAATTCAGAAAGAAGCATATAATTCATGAGTCTTTGTTATATTCATTTCTTTTTCTTCTGGGAATGTTCCTTTTCCAATTTTTCAAACAAGCTTCCATCGTAAACAGCTCGAATAGTCTCCCTGTGCAGTAAACCATTACTGTCTTTGCAGAGATCGTATAAGAATTTCCACTCCGAGTAGCTAGCAAGCCTGCATAAAAGGTTAACAACTTGAGTCATTCTGAAACATACCATCTTGTGTAGATGATGAAGATTAAAACTTATTAAACAATCACTTGCGAAAATTACACCGCTGTCATTTAACAGTGATTGGTTATGAATGATTGTATGGTCGAATTTTATGTTTTAGGGTATACATTTTTGTGATTTCACTTTCTCAATATTTGACTAGTTTCATTCATGATTTTACAGAGTAATTAATAGTAAATATTGTGTTAATTAAGGTTCATTTAAATGAACTTCTTCCAATACACTTCTAAAAGAGAAATATAAGAAAAATAGAGTTTCTACACTTTAACTTGTATTTACTTTAAAAAATAAATTATTTATAGAGAAACTTGTACAAACATGTTTTGAAAATAAATTATAATTTAGTTTCAACCTGTATTATGGTCTCCAATCATTTCTAAATGACACAAAACGGAGTTTTATTTACCTTAATTGTAAAGGGTTAAACCTGATTATAGGTTACATGAAAATTGTTGAAACCTTGACCATACGACAATGTTTAATTAGAGAATATTTTTTTGTCAATTAGAATGTGTTGAACAGTAGATTACTATTATAAATATGAACTTTTTGGATACCAAAAAAAGAATATGATAATTTTTATACCATCCGCTATAATTCTTGGGTTCTCTATTTGCCTTGAGCATCGCCATCAATTCATCAGATGTTAGAGATTCTGGATGTGTTCTTGCATGCTTCCTGAAAATTTCCTCAAATTTTGAAGGAACAAACCTGAAACACAGACAACCTCTAGTTAGTAATCAGATTCTATTAATTCACATTAGGTTTAAATATGATTTTAATCTTTTAATTTGATAATCACAACAAACATATATCTTATTTTTTTTATTAATTTCAAAGGTTTATATACAAATAGTGCAAATAATATTTTTTTACTGTTTTCAAAATAGATATTTAAAAATAAAAATGGAAATAATGGCAACTTTTTTTTTTCCTGGAAAATTAAGAACTGTTACATCAAGATCATAACAAACACTTTAAAAATATGTACCTTCCTTCACTGTCATAGACACTAGAATCACTTCCATGTTTTGCTTTCTGAATGTTTTTTACTTCAATTGGTAGCAGTGGAGAAGGAAACTTGCCCTACACCATACAACAATCCAGAAGCAAGTTAATGTCACTAAATAGTAGCAGAAATAAAGAAAGTTCATGGAATATTCGAACATACTAAAATTACTCTATACTATTAACATAAAGCCATTAACATAATAAATGATTTATAATTACATGAAAAAATAAAATTATTTAACATTATCTCAATACGAATTGTTTTCTTTTCTTAAGAGAAATGAAAGGTATTTCTTGACCATGATTTCACTTAAAATTTAATCATGTACATAATGCAGATGCCATAATGTCTATATTTCTGCAACTCTTTTCAACCCGTTTTTTTTTTTTCAAATATTTTATAATCATTAGTAAATAGTTATTTTTGGATCGTGTATAGATTTTGAATATGTTAACTTTTTTTCTTCTAATTACTACATGCCACACAATAAAAAATTTCAGACGTTTGTCAATAATTAATCTTAGGATGAAACTTGATTGATTTTTTTCCATTAACTCTTTCTTATCAATAACTTTTTCTTTTCATTCATAAGATTCTAATTGGAGACACTGTTAAATAAAAAATTAAATATCTCTAAAACCAAAGACTTGGTGGTATAAGAAGTAGTCTCTTATATACGAAATTTTGATCAAAGTAACTATTTATTTTCCTCTCATAGCATATTGTGTTTAGGGTTTACCTAAATAGTATATTATGCCAAACAATTACATAAATAGCATGGTTTACTCCAACAGTCAAATTTTGGTTCCATTTTTCACTACTTTTACTTTCCTTTTTTTTTTCTGTGAAATTTTCAAATAAAAAAAATTAAATAAATTATTTCAAAAATTATAAGTGCTAATTTTGTTAACCATTTTTTATTTACATAATTTTCTGAATAACTATTGCTTAAAATATATCTTTATAAATACTTATTTCTTCAAATACTTATATTCTAAATCATTATATTTTATATAATTATTTTTTAAAGAAATTATTTTCCAAACCATTTTCTAAAATAATTATTTTTAAAAAACTCAAAATTATCAATTTTCTTTCATTCATTTTTAAATAAAAAACAACAAAAAAGTAAAATCAATTTCATATTGTGATCGAATTCTAAACTATTACATTGAACTGTGCTATCTAAGTAATTATTTAGTACAATATGCTATTTGGTAATATTTGACATAGTATATTATTAAAGAAAATAAATGATCTAATATACTATTTTTGTCAAAATTTTCTTATATACAGTGATTCACTTCTAAAACAGATTAAGCAACAATCCAATTTTTTTATCTTCCAAAAATCTAATTTAGTTATTAAAAATTTGTGTTAAACAATTAAAAATTATTTTTAAAACCATTTAAGTTTTTCATTTTAATAATAGGACTTTCAATTTTTATGAGAAACCTTTCAAACGAAGCATATTGAATGGAATTGGAAAAGGATGCATCAGCATCAGCATCAGCATCGATTGCACCTTTACAGAAATAAAGTTTTATTCTACGCGTACTTGGACAGTATAAAAATATTATGGATGACACGTTTATAAATCAATGATGCATGTATTCTTAAAACATAAATATTTCTTCTAAACGATTTATCTTAATTTATTAAAATATAACTCCTTATTCTTGTACATGTGATAGAAAAATTGTTTTCAAAATAAAGTTTAATTATAATTTTGGTTTCTCTATCATCATTTCATTTAAATTCTATTATAGGGTTTTCTTCTCTATGAAGAGAAAGTGAGATAATAATCATAATTAAAGACAATAAAAAAAATCTTTATAATAATGATATACATATATATAGAGAGAGATAGATAGATAGATAGATGTATGTATGTTAGGGTTTAGGGTTCTTTAAAGAAAATTAAACAAAACGAAATAAAAATAGTTGAAATTAATTATAAAAAACTTTAATAATACTTAATATATTTTAATTGAATTCTTATTTAATATTTAGTATTTGTGTTTTTAAATTAGTGTAATATTTTGAATATGAAGATTGAGGAATACCGGGCGAGTTTTTGAACTGAGAGAAGCGTTGATGAGAAAAGCTGCAACGGTTGATATTAAACAGCCACAACCTATTGCGCGAAATCCTGCAATTAAACACAAAATCAAATCAAATTCACCAAAACTAAATTTTATACCTTTTATTAACCCCCTCTAATTTTATTTACTTTAAATCATTTTTAACATGATTTCCCTATAAGGTTTATCACGAATAAATAAATATTTATTTAAATACAGATTTATAAATTCTTTAACATTAAATAAATTTTGTATTTACAAATTTCTTACTAAACAATATTTTTATTCACAGTTTGGTCATGTATGTAGTCGTTTTGGATCTTCAATATATTTTTTCATGATGAAAACCAAACATTTTGAATATAAGAATGAAAAAAAATTATCAACTCAACAATAGTTTAGAAAATAAATTTAGTATAACTCATACAATAGTTTGTAAAATAAAAATTTCATTTAATAAGAAGGAAAAAAAAATATATGAAAGAGGTGGTATGCTCCAATTCTCCTATACTAGAAAAAACTAACATTGAACAATTAACATTTTATTCGAAATATATATATTTACTACATTTCTAGGTTAGATAAAATCTCCCATATTAGGGGTGATTAATTTTAAATTGATACCATTTCAAATAACTAATCTAATTTAAGCGCAAAATACAGTACAAAAAAGCTACTATTTGTAGTTTTTTTTTTCGTTGGAGATATTTGAATATGACAAGAAAATAACCCTAATTTTGCCAACTGGTTTTGAGAAGATTGAGTACAGTGTAAGTTCAAAAAACTTAACTTGATACGAGGTTCTATCTCAAAGATGGGGATATCTAAACAGCATTTTGTTTCATTAATTTAACTTTAAGGAAAACGCAGACAGAAAACAAATTTAACCTTGAAAAGTCTCCCATGGATAAATGATTCCATCATGGTTCCTGTCGAAGAACTCAACGTGCTTCTGCAGAACATTTTGATCGTGTGGTATTGGTTTCTCATCACCTGCACATTAAACTCATGAATCATTTCAAAGTTGGCACAAACAACAACACATGCTAATCAACCAAATTGTTATCAATACACAACAAAACAACAAAAGGTTAAATTTTTTGGATACCCTCTTGGTTGTTGCTATGATTTGTGGAAGAAGATAAGGTAGCCATGGTTGTTGGATAAAAGGGAAGTGGATGGAAAAGTGGTAATGAGGGAGAAGAAAGAACAAAAAGAGAAAGAATGGTTCGATAAATAAGAAGTTTTGGTGATGAGGATGAGAGGATGAACAAATTCCGTGTGTGAAGTCTTTTTTATAAGTTTTGGAAAGCATTGGTTGGGAGAGCAAGCAAAGTGAGATTCCTTTGTCTTGTTCATACGTAATCGTGTTTAGGTTTATCAAATTCTCAAATTAACAAGTCTTAATACAGTCGTGCTTTGAAGTTCAATTTTTAAAAGTAGAAAGTTCAATTTTCACATCGATGTGAAAATTAATTAGAAATAGATAAAGATGAAAAAGAAGTTTGAAATTATGAAAAGAGAATTTTTTGGTTAATTGCAAAGTTGATGTGTCTGAATGTATCTACAAATTAAGAGTTTTTTTATTTTAAAATTTAAGAGTGTAGATACTCTCTTAGCCTTTTCTTTTCTTGGTGATAAGACATGTCTTTTTCTTATTACTCTTAATTAAGGTATTATTATGCCTAAAATTAATAAAAAAATAGTGATACGTGATTTAAAATTTAAGCATGCGTGATTGGAAGGTAGGGTGACGTGATGGACTAAACATGTTTAACTTTTTTTTTATAATAATAAATTGTTAATTTATATAATTATCATACACAATTTATTATTTTTAAGTTAAATTAAATTTTAATTATTATAATTATTGTCTTTAATCTATGATAATATATAATACGAACATCTCTTTTACTTTTTATTTTCTTTAGATTTTTTACCTTTAATTGTTCATGAAAAGCATAATTAAAGTTTTAGTTTTCACATTGCTTGCTTTACCTTTTAACTATTAAAAAAATTAACTATATATTCTAATTTTTTATTTAAAAATGAATATTCTGCTTTAGTATACAAGGATTAATTGAAAAAAAAAATTTAGAAAACAACTATAATTTTGATTAAGTATTATTTTTATATGCTTTATTTTGCTCCAAAGGGAGTCTATGCCTGACATATTTAGAAATAGTAAAATATTTTTGCAAAACAAATAAAATTTGTAATGGGTACTTTAACGAGTACTCGTGAATAATATATCTAAGTAAATATTTGAACCACTCACTTTTTAATAGGTCAATATGAGAGTTGCGGTATTTATACTCATAGATGTTTCTTATCTATAACATTCTTATACACTATTCTGTAGCAGCCATGTTCCAGGTAACATTGTCTGGTCATGATAGATAATAAGATCAAGTTCTAATTTGTAATACTTTATTTTTAAATAATTATATTGATTATTTTATTTTTATTTTAAATCTCACTCCCTATATAATTTGTTGATTGGAATTATACACTAGAATTATGAATAAATTCTCTCTTTATTTCTCTTCTTCTTATGTCTTTTTCTCATTCATCTACTTATAAATCAAAAATTTGTTTTTATTTAATTTTTTTCAAAAAAATTATATTTTTTTGACAGTAAAAACTAAAATTAATGAAAATATTTTAAAGCTGTTTCAACCCTATTATAATTAGTTATATTATAATTCTAAGACTTGATTACCTTCGTTTGATGAAGAGATAATCATTATCTTTTTATCTTATCTTTTTTTTTTCTTTTTTTATCTCTTACTTTAGAAAGTTCTTTTAAATTTTTTTATAATTAATATTTTTAATTATTTTTTATTTTTTATTTTTTCTTCTTATCCATTATTATTATTATTATTATTTTACTTAACTATTATATTTTTAAAAAACTACTCAGACTTATCATATAAAACACAATATTTTTAAAATGAAAATTTAATTACAAAAATTAAAACGTAAGATTTTATAACTCTTTTCTTTAAAATAACTAATTTTTTAATCTACAAAAATTTTCAATTTATTTTTAAACATTATATTGTTATTTCTTTTTATCTTGTACATACATTATTTTTAAACTGTAAAATTATTATATTAAAAAAATGATAAGTGTAATTTGATCAAAGTGTGACAAAACAAATGAAAACCTAGAATTTAAAATGTTATATTGCCATGTGGATGAAATCTGTTGTTGCTTGAAGCAATTTGCATGCATATATAAAAACTTGGTCTTCATTTCCAAGGTTTGGCTATGGCCACACGAAATGAATCTGGTTGTGGTCCCAAAGTTTTCATTAATGGAAGAATTTTTCAGGCACATACCACTCTTGATTTTATTCTCCAATGGCATATTTGAAGACAGCACACTTCGTTATTCGTGGAATTTGGCGTTAGGAAGTCGAACTCTAGCTCTGATTTTTGTATTTGGACAAGTCAGTTGGAATTTGGTTTTCTTGAAACTGAATTACAGTTTGAAATTTTTATTTTTTTTCAATGAAAAATTAAATATAATAATGAAAATATAAATGAATGTAATAATTATTTTAAAAAGAAGGGGAAATAAAAAAATAAATAATAAGACGTGTAAATATAATTTAAATTGTAGATTTATGAGTAATAAAATAGATAGTAGAATAAAGTGTTTCAAATTAAATAAATATTAGTTTGATTTTTTTAAATAAATGTAGAATATAAATTGTTATTATTATAATTATTTTAATAATTATGTATATGATTATAATTAATTTTTAAATGGTGATAATTAATTTGAAATAATTATTAAAAAATTAAATTTATGTTATAAATTTGGTGATAAAAGTAAAAAAAATATTAATAATAAATAAAGTGGGAACAATAAATTTTGAAATTGTGAAAATAAGAAAATTGAAAATTGTTACGGAATAATTACTTAACATAGATTTTGTTTTATATATTTAACATATAAAACTATATTTATTAAAGGTTTTAATATTTAGGTAAGAGTAATTGAGTCAAAAATAAGATATAAATGAAATGGAGAAATATAAATATAATTAAAATGAAATTGGATATATATATATATATATATATATATTGTCTTCTAAGTCACAAATCATTAAGTCTTGTGTATATAAATGTGTGGTTTAGACAAATTGATATATGTTATTTCATTATTTTACACGTTACAAGTTTGTATAAAAAGTCAAAGTATTAGTTTGGATTTATACTAAGTTGTGTATGATTTTTTTATTAACAATTCTGAATCAGATATTAATAGTTGATTTTATTTTATTTTTACTTGTTTATGGTTTGTGTATTGTAGTACTTTCGTTATGTCATGAAATAGTTGTAGAAAGACCAATTATGTTGCATTGTCATTTTTCTAGAGTTGCAATATTCGTAGATTAGGTTATAACCATTTCGACTTTCAATTATAGTGGTTGATTGTATAAAGTACTGTTATGGTGGAAGAGGTGAGATTGAAATTTACGAAAGAACTTGTATTATGTGGGCTTAGAAGTGTCATAATTTATTCTTTTAGATCTTCTAAACTTAGCATACAATTCAATGGTATGTATTGAAAGAAAATTGATGCTTAGAAGATATCATTTGACATACATGGTCATCTATTAATATCTTAGTAACATCATCATACCCTAATTAGACCTCCTTGATGAATGACTTTAGGTTGACAGTAATACAGGTTCTCCAATGTTTGTCAATATTACATTTTGATTCTTAATCCTCTTTCTAATAATATTTGGTATGGATATCTTACATTGTACATGTATTTTATATTTGTGGTATTAATTTATGATCCTTTAAAGTCAATAGAATGCTTATGGACTTCACTGAACTTTTAAGCAACATGTCAGTATTTCTCATGAGTTCTTAATCTCCCAGAATATCAATAACCTACTAATGTTTCTATTAAATAGCAATTATGATATCCACAAAATAACTTGACTATTCATCTTCCACCTTGTTCAATATTTTTTCAGACAAGTTTTAGGTGAAATTCAAGCATATAAGTTATCCCACGAGCCCATTCAAGTAGATTTTTTACATATCAAAACACCTACACAAATACTCTACAACATTAAGTATGTCACTTGCTTACATTTTGACTAAAAGTAACAAAATATATCATTTACCACATTAGTTGCGAAAAACATCATCATAATCCTCTTTAACTAATTCATATGTAGTTGAACCAATTTCATAATATCATCAACTTCATCCATTTTAATCAATATATTTATTTCATCCAATATTTAACTTCAAAATAAGGATGACAAATAAACTCATCCACATAGGTATTGTCTAAACTCATCTCCTGATTTTAAAGGGAAATCCCTGTATTAACCAGGTATAGGTATAGGTGTGGTAATACTCAATTTTTTAAATTGGGTATATGGATGAAGATGAATATGTACATATTCTTCTAGTCCTAATACTAATCTTTGTCCTCATACTCATTCTTGTTCTAAATTACTAAACCACTCATATTTTTATTAAGCAACATAAAATACGTATTCATTGTTCTAGTCCTTAGTTTCATAACCTTTCTTTCTTTTGCTACACAATCCTTTTTATTTCATCTCAATTATTTGACTTATTCAAAATTCACAAAGTTTACTTATATTCTTAAGGTACTTGTCTTCTTATCACAACCTTAATTACATTTCTTTTCCTCTATGTAGTTTTATTCAAAAGATGTATTGCATTCCATAAAACACAAACTTAAATTTAATTAAGTTAAATAGTTTCTACGACACACATTTAATTATTTTTACTACTTTTTAACTTTTATTTATTGTTTATTTTTCAACCTGAGAATATTTGACTCTCAATTCCAAGTGTCTAATTGTATGAACTTTAATTTATTAGATAACACAAAAATAGTTTATCATTTATGTTCTCTTTAATCCTTAGTTTTGTTTTAAATATTTCTTTCACACAAAATTTTAATTCTTTATCAATGGTTCTACTCATTTGATATCCATCAAGTTTATTAAGATATCTAAGTTATTTTCTCTCTCTTCACAACTTTGATTATAGTTTTTTCTTCATATGATTTTTTTAAACAATATATTACATTTAATCAAATCAACACGTCTCATTATTTTTATTCTTATTTATAATTATTTAACCTTTATTTAGTTGTTATTTGATATTTATATAATTATAATTTATATTTTGATAGTTGATATTGAAAAAATAAATTGTATATTATTTTGACATTTAATCCTTAATAAATAATACCATATTTACTTTGTTGTGATTTTTATTGTTTATAAAAATTATTTAATTAAAATTTAGAATAATAAAGTGTATCTGATAGAGATGACACAGAAGTTTTATATGCATTAGATATAAAACGTGAATACATTTAGAAATGAACACATGGAGACGTCAGTGATTGCTAACCTTATCCAAAATTGATATTCCATTACAATTATGTCAAACAAATCCATTAGACTTTAATAAAATAATTAGAATAGGTGATGTGTAATCCAAAAGAATGAAAATATATTGTGGAATTACATTTGTAATTCCACAGTTTAAAATTGTCTAAACATATAGATTAGGTGATTCAGAAACACTTGACCAATTAGCTCAAATTGTCAAATTACTTGTTGGATTAAGTAGTTCTAAAAATCATAAATCACCTCCAATTAGGTAACAGTACCTTACGGACAAACCTATCCATAATTTAATAAAAATTACTTTCCCATTTAACAATCTAGAACTATTCTAATGGTTCGTGGATAATATATTCCAGAACTTATATTATAACTACAGATTGTGCTTTCTACAATGCAATTTTTTATCTTTCGGGAAGCACAATTAACAACACAAAACTTTAGAACTTTAGATTTCTCAATCTGAAAAATTTCAACATAACACAATCTGGAATGATTTCAGTGAGTGCTCTTTTCGGATAATGAAATCCAAAAATTGTACCATTATAACTACAAACTGAACTTCCACAAATGTATTTTTTATAATGCAACTCATAACAATACAAAATCTAGAACTTTTATTTTAGACTGTCCAATTGAAAGGATTTATAAATAGCACAATTTGAACAAAAGATATACTAAAACCAGTGATGTAAAACTACCCCTTTTTTTTTTTTCAAAATGCTCTTTAAACTACTTAAAATTACCATACAATTAAGTTCAACACATTGGGTTCTACTAGTACTCTTTGTAAGCCGCGGGAAACACCCATTGTCAGCCACTATCAAAAGAGAACAATGGAGTCTCATTGTTGTTATAAAAGAGAAAACGACAAATTTTGAAATATTGGGAGGTACAGGGAAAAACTATGGGTATGCAAGAATCAAAATCTTAATTTCGTACTAGTAACCAATATTTTCCACCCTGTCAAAGTTAGGAAAATTCCAAATTATAAACTGTTCCTACTATTAACTCTTATAGCGAATTGAAGTTCTACTCATGCCTAATACTCCTTTACCTTTCACATATATTTAGAATATATCTTTACAACGATGTTTTAGATTTTAAAATAACTTTTACTGTTATAATAACATTAACATTTTTAATGTTTTTATACAGAAGATAACATCACAAATTTCCAACTTTGTACCACTTGATTAAAAATCACAACATACTATCATATCACATGTGCCAACCGATATTTAATACGAACCGACATTTGATAAGGTTTTGTAAAGAAATGGAGTTTAAGATCAAAGTGTGGGTTAGAAATCAGTCATTCTTTACTGTGGTTAAATGTTTTTTGTGGGGTAAGATTTTGCTCATGTTGATAGCACCTATTTATCAGGAACCTGAAGATAACCAAGACAAGTGAAAAACATAATTTAACTAAACATTCAATCCACCATTGAAATTAAGCATCAGAGGAGCAGTTTGATGATAAGTCAAATGTTATCCCATAATTTTCGGACAGAAGCAAAGATACACATATGGGTTCACACAAAAGCATAGAAAAAAAAAAAAAAATCTTAAACTGCGAAATTAGAGTCCGCTGTAAAAACAGCCTCAGTACAATAAAGGATTCACAAGATCTGATATGATAGTCAATACTATATCTTGGATTGCTCCAAATGGTCCATAATTACATTATGCATAAGTCCGTGAACATGGATCATCTATTGAATATAGTTATTTACATTATTATTCGTGGATTTTGCACTGAATTACACAATACAACATCTCACCACCAGACCCTTTTGATCAATTCTGGCTTCTTCATTGCCTACAGTCATAAAATAACCATTCAGTATACTCAAGCCATTAAAGATTCATCATAAATATAAATCAACCAAACTACAGAGGTAAGCTAGTGCTGACATCTAATCAAAATTGCTTCTAAACTAGTAAGAACAGGCAAGAAGATAAAATGGAAAAAAAAAAATTGAGATACGATTGTGAAAAAACATATATTCAGGAAAGGAGATTGCTCCACCACCAGCATCAATGAAGAGCTTGGTACTTACAGAATCCAATGATGGATGTCCGACATTGACACCTTTTTCTTTTCAACTAAAACCCTTTTCTATAATAAGCTTTGTTTTAGCCTATTTTACTTCCATTGCTAAATAAATATTTAAATTCTTCGTCTATTTTTCTGACTATTAAATGAAAAAAATAATATAATCGTTAATAATTAAATTTGCATAAAACAGCACTAGTTACGCTCCCACAAAATCTTAGATTTCAAGAACTATATTTACAAACGAGTCATAATTTATGCACCCCATATATAATTTACTTCCTGAATTTAGTTAAGATGTACTGAGTTTCAAGAAGAAAAAAAAAAAGATGTGGGGATTATCATTACTAATATAACCCTATTTCATCTTCAAGCTTTTAACAAAGACACAACAAACAAAAACACTTCCTACTTGGTGAAAGAACAAGCTAAAATCTCAAGTTTTAAAAAATCTAACAAATTTAAATTCTGAATTGCTTACAGGTGATTTGGCCTCTTCGCATTTTTCAATGATCAACTTCCTTATTACAAGTTCAAAAAAGTTAATACTGTCAACAATCTCTTAACAATTAACTTTCAATCACTAACCAAGAGACGAAGTAATTTCATATACAAGAGTCATAACATCTTTGCCTACCGCTTTAGACAACTACAAGACACAAATAATGATATCACACATTGACAAGTAACCAAACAGATTATAGATACGACTAATAATTATGAAAGATGTTTACCAATATACCAATTTATAAAAAAATATATAAACAAATATCAATAATAAAAATAAGATAGATGTACCTTCAGGAGGCTGAGTTAGCTTGCGATTTTGAGGTGACATCATTTCTTTCTTCAATTGCATCAAAATGTCTTCCATTGTTCGCTCACGTTTCCAATTAGCAAGCATAGGAAACAGATGTGGCTCAACCTGGTAATTTGGTGATTAATGAGTTCAATTTCAATCACGCCAGAGTAATGATAAACACATGCGATGTTAATCCTAATAATCCAGTTCACTGAATGTACTGAGTTCCAAGTTCAATTTAGTGATTAATGTGCTCAATTTCAATCACGCCAGAGTAATGATAAACACATGCGATGTTAATCCTAATAATCCAGTTCACTGAATGTACCGAGTTCCAAGTTCAATTTAGTGATTAATGAGCTCAATTTCAATCACGCCAGAGTAATGATAAACACATGCGATGTTAATCCTAATAATCCAGTTCACTGAATATACTGAGTTCCAAGTTCAATTTAGTGATTAATGAGCTCAATTTCAATTACGCATAAATTGTTTCTTACCACTCCAGTTTCTTGATTGACACATGTCATGTTAATCCTTGTTTGAAATCGAACAGATGGAGGATTGTCTGGATAATCCTTACCACAAAACAATTTCAACTGGTATATACGTCCTTCATGAACAGTCTGGTAAAATGACATGACAGGAGAAACAAGCCATATCAATATATTATTTGGTAGATACAAGTTTTAGTTTTGCTCAGCAGCTAGAAAGATGCATTATTAAGAAATTAAAAACAATGAGTGCACATAATAGGAAATGGAGTAAAACTAAGATAAGATGAAAGAAAATAGGATTTAATTATTCAGAAATATTCATTTATTTTTTCATTTTATTTCTACAATTATAAAAACTATTATTTCATCAAACACATTTGCATGTTACTTGCTGTGAAACAAACGCAGCCAAAGCCTTTTACTACAAGGTAGGTTGACAACTTGAATCAAATGATACCATTGCGTTCTGTCAAAACCAATCCTACCTAGAGGCCAATCCTTTTTAACGGTTTCAACTCATTTTCTAGTCTTCACCCTCTAATTATTGGCCTATCCATCATTGATCTTGCAACATCTCCATGCCATCTTTTCCTTGGCACTCCTCTTGGCTACAAAGCACAAACTCCGACACCATGCTGACATAGACTCTAAAACAGGGTTAATGTCTAAAATATAGGACACGCTAACGCCACTAACATATAAATATATATATATATATATATATATATATATATATATATATATATATATATATTTGAGATTTAATATATATATATTATATACTGTAAAAAAATATTTTTTATATTTTTTTTTTAATAATAAC